>Ga0308159_1000745_pt1 | contig 62470 bp, 53 predicted proteins | sample PhyCR1_FD_201040 | JGI IMG/M metagenome (GOLD analysis project Ga0308159, IMG submission 201040) | Phyllosphere microbial communities from UC Gill Tract Community Farm, Albany, California, United States - DLSLC.R1 | ecosystem: Host-associated > Plants > Phyllosphere > Unclassified | place: USA...
GAGTTTTCCACATTCTTAACAAATGTGGAAAACGTATGTTGAAAAAGTGTTAATATTACATTGAGTAATGAACAGAATTTAAAAATTTTTAAACAACTGATTCATAAAGATATGCAGTTCGAAATGTTAAAAGATAAGTCTTCAATTATCAAGGTAATTGGTGTTGGAGGCGGTGGCGGCAACGCGGTGAACCATATGTACCTGTCGGGTATTACTGGTGTGGATTTTATTATTTGTAATACAGATGCCCAGGCTTTGGAATCTAGTCCTATACCTAACAAGGTACAATTAGGCGCTAGCTTAACCGAAGGAATGGGTGCTGGTTCTATTCCTGAGGTTGGTAAAAACTCAGCGATAGAAAATATAGATGATATTAAGGCTATGTTAGGTAGCACAACCAAAATGCTTTTCATTACAGCAGGAATGGGTGGTGGTACCGGTACAGGTGCTTCTCCTATTATCGCCAAAGCTGCAAAAGAACTCGATATCTTAACCGTTGCCATTATTACTACTCCATTTTCTTTCGAAGGAAAAAGACGTCGCCTTCAGGCTGACGAGGGTATGGAAGAACTCAAAAAATATGTAGATTCATATTTGGTAATTTCTAACGATAGACTGCGTGAGATCTTTGGAAACCTAACTTTAGGTTCTGCATTTGGTCAGGCTGATGATATCTTAACCACCGCTGCAAAAGGTATCGCAGAGATTATTACTGTTCCCGGATACATCAACGTGGATTTTAAAGATGTGCGTACCGTAATGAAAGATAGCGGTGTGGCCATCATGGGTAGCCATTCTGCTGATGGTGAAGATCGTGCATTAGAAGCTGTTGAAGGTGCTTTAGCCTCTCCGTTGTTAAAAGACAATGAAATTGAAGGTGCCCGTTATATTTTATTAAACATCAGCTCTGGTCTCCGTGAAGTAACCATGGATGAGGTTTCTATCATAACAGATTACATTCAGGATAAGGCCGGTTTATCGGCAGATTTGATCTGGGGTAACTGTACTGACGAATCTTTGGAGGATAAGTTATCGGTTACGATTATCGCTACAGGTTTCCAAACGTCAGAAGAGCGCGTTCACGAAGAAAAAAATAAAAAGAAAATATCACTCTTAACGCCAGAAGAAGCACCGTTAGTGCGTCCTATTGAACCGGTAAACTCTTTCATTCAACCAAAAGTTGACCCGTCTTACGAGCCGGTGATGAAAGCTAAAGAAGAAGTGTCGCAGGCAGATCTTTTTGGCGGGATGTTCAATAAGCCAGAGCATCAGCGTGTTCAGGAGCCTGATACTCATATTGTTCGTCATACTTTAATAGAGGAAGAGCCTCAGGTAGAAGAGCCGAAAGAAAGTGGATTTGAGTTTGAAGTTAAAATTGCTGAACCTAACTACGTTTTCGAAACACCAGTTGCTGAAGTTACTCCACAACCAGAAATGCCGGTGGTAGGTTTGGATGATGATAAAAGCGATGAGTCTATGGAAGAGCAATTGAAAAAATCTAAAGAGCGTATTTTACGCCTCAAAGATTTGAGTATGAAATTGCGTACAACGAACGGACTTCAGGAATTAGAAAATGAGCCTGCCTACAAACGTAAACAAATGCAATTGCAGCAAGTTCAGCATTCTTCAGAATCTCAGGTGAGTCGTTTTACATTAAGTAACGATCAGGATGGTGGTACTGAGATCAGACCGAACAATTCTTTTCTACACGATAACGTTGACTAAGTCAAACTAAATATAATTTTAGAGCCCTCGATTTTAAATCGGGGGCTTTTTTAGCATAATAGCAACCTGTTAGAAAGGGGCAATGCATTAGAAAAGAGATTACCAGCGGTGTAAATGAAGTTAATTGACAAGCAACGGACTAATACTGTTGATTTTAAGCCTAATAAATCGTAAATTCGCAACAAATTTCAGTACAATAAAAACATATTACATTGGATATATTTGATAAAATAGCAAAGCACATGGGGCCACTTGGTCAACACCAGAAATGGTCTCATGGGTATTTCTCATTTCCAAAACTAGAGGGAGAAATTGCACCACACATGCAGTTTAAAGGAAAAGAGCATTTGGTTTGGAGCTTAAATAATTATTTGGGTTTAGCCAATCATCCAGAGGTTAGAAAGGCAGATGCAGAGGCCGCAGCAGAATTCGGTATGGCTTACCCGATGGGTGCCAGAATGATGAGTGGTAACTCTAAGTATCACGAGCAATTGGAACAGGAACTTGCTGAATTTGTTGGTAAACCTGATGCATTTTTATTAAATTATGGCTACCAGGGTATGGTATCAATTATCGATACCTTAGTAGATAGAAACGATGTAATTGTGTACGATGCGGAATCACACGCTTGTATCATTGACGGTTTGCGTTTGCATATGGGTAAAAGATTTGTGTACCAACATAATGATATCGATAGTGCCCGCAAGCAATTAGAGCGTGCAACCAAGCTTACTAAAGAATCTGGCGGTGGTATTTTATTAATCACCGAAGGCGTTTTCGGAATGAGTGGAGCACAAGGGAAGTTAAAAGAAATTGTTGATCTTAAAAACGATTTTGAATTCCGTATCCTGGTTGATGATGCTCATGGTTTCGGAACAATGGGTAAAACTGGTGCAGGTACACACGAAGCACAGGATTGCATTGAGGGAATTGATGTCTACTTCGGTACTTTCGCAAAATCAATGGCTGGTATCGGCGCTTTTGTAGCTTCTACAGAAGAGATTACCAACTTCTTAAGATATAACATGCGCTCACAAACTTTTGCCAAAGCATTGCCAATGCCAATGGTGAAAGGTTTGATCAAACGTTTGGAGTTATTGAAAAATAAACCTGAATTAAAAGATAAATTGTGGGAAATCGCAATGACATTACAGAAAGGTTTACGCGAAAGAGGTTTCGATTTAGGAGTAACCAACTCTGTAGTCACGCCAGTTTTCTTAAAAGGAGAATTAACTGATGCTACAGCCATTACATTCGATCTACGTGAAAACTATAGTATCTTCTGTTCGATTGTTGTTTATCCGGTAATTCCTAAGGGAATGATAGAGTTGCGTTTAATTCCAACAGCAGTACATACGCTTGAAGATGTTCAACGTACCTTAGATGCCTTTAGCGAGGTTTCTGAAAAACTGCAGAACGGTTATTATAAAGAAAATCAGTTTGCTACGGCATAAATAGCAGATTTAAAATAGTTAAAGCCAATCTTGAAAATGATTGGCTTTTTTTGTGGATTTTGATGATCACGAGAATATTTTCAAGAGCGCCAGGCTTTGCTTCTGCAGCCACAACATATGTTCTTCAATCGTTATGCATGTATTTTCAGGCTAAGCACTGCATTTAACCTTACATCTATAAAAAGGTTACAAAGGATATCTATTGCCTTTAGTGCGTATTTGAATAGCTTTTTAAATGATTTTAATTATAAAGCAGCGTTAGGTAACTAAAAATGTACTTTATGAAGCTATTTTTCGAAATTATATTTTTGTTTATGCACTAAACCGTTTAAATTAGAGTTAGGTAATTAAAAATCAAACCTTTAAAATTATAGGAGTACTAAAAATGAAAAAATTTGAAGAAGTGAAGAATTTAGTTGCAGCTTTAGAAGCTGACGCGGATAAGTTTTATTCCAAAGGCAATAGCGCTGCCGGAACACGTGTGCGTAAAGGTATGCAGGATTTAAAAAACTTAGCCCAGGCCATTCGTTTGGAAGTACAGGAAGCAAAAAATAAAGATTAAAACGAATTTAAATATTTGATAAACCGGCCGCTGAGGAAATCTCAGCGGCCGGTTTTTTTACTTTAAGGACATAAGTTTATAGTCATCTGCATAAACTCCCTCACTAAACTGCACCAGTTTTTGTTTTGAGAAGCGGAAAAATTTGAAGTTTTCCGTCATGGCATTATAGGTTCTGTAAATAAGCATATCGCTTTCATCACCATAAACCTGGACCGCAGATCCATTCAGTTTTTTAAATTCCTGTTCGGTCATCCCAATTGTAAATTTAGGTTCGTAATACTGAATCGCATTACAGCCCACCAGCGTTGCTGCCAATAGGAACATTAATAATAGCTTTTTCATTTTGTGTTTAATTTGTGTGTAAAATGCAGCATTCAATTTCTATGCCTGCATAGTATTCTTGTACGGAATATTCCACAAAAACACTGGAAGTAATTATTATAGGTTTTAACTCATTAGTTGTGAGTGAGATATGTAGGTAACATTTCAAATACCTATAACAAAAAACAGGTTGAACCTTTGCTGAAAATGCAAAGGGTACAACCTGTTTCTTGTTAAGTATACGCTAATGGTAAGCGGATTTATTTTTTGTTTACGCCAGTTGAGATAGCTTCTCGATTTCAGTGACTATTAATCGTTCTAACGTTGAAGATGCTGTAATTAATGGTAATCTAACCGTGTCACCGCAAACACCAATATGCTTAAGTGCGGCTTTAATTCCTGCTGGGTTTCCTTCCGCGAAAGCCAAACGCGTAAACTCAACAAGGTTGAGGTGAGCGGGAACAGCTGCTTTAAAATCGCCTGCTAAACACTGCCTTACCATATCTGAAAACTGTTTTGGCAAAGCATTGGCGACAACGGATATAATTCCTGATGCACCTAAAGCAATCATTGGAAGTGTAATGGGGTCGTCGCCGGAAATTAATAAAAAGTCTTCCGGTTTATCCCGCATAATCTGGTTAAACTGATCAAAGCTTCCAGAAGCCTCCTTCGTTGCGATGATGTTTTTAAAATCGTGCGCCAGTCTGCAGGTTGTTTCCGGAGTCATGTTGCTCATGGTACGTCCGGGAACATTATATAAGATCAAGTCTAAAGGCGAAACTTCCGCCAGGTATTTGTAATGCTGATATATGCCTTCTTGTGTTGGTTTATTATAATACGGGCTTACCGATAGAATTGCACTATAACCTGTTGTATCAAAAGCTTTAAAATCTTCTGCAACAGCAAGCGTATTATTGCCGCCAATTCCAGCAACCAGTGGTAATCTATTGTTATTAATTTCAGCAGTATATGCCCACACCTTCTTCTTCTCTTCCCTGGTCATTGTAGCGGTTTCGCCGGTCGTACCTAAAGAAACGAGGTAATCTATCCCTCCGTCAATCAAATGATTAATCAGGTTTTTTAAACCGTTATAATCAACAGATCCATCTGCATTAAAAGGTGTAACCAATGCTACACCAGTACCCTGAAATTTGTTCATTATATATTGTAATTATTGAATTTTGAATGAGAGACTGACCGAATGCTCACATGCTGCCATTCAGTAATCTATCATTCATTCTTTTTTATTTTAGCATTTCTAAAAGCATTTCATACGTAATGATCGGAACCTTTAATTTGGTTGCCTTTTCCAATTTGGATGGCCCCATGTTATCGCCGGCAACCAGGTAGTTCAACTTGCCAGATATTCCACTTAGTATTTTACCGCCGTTGGCTTCAATCATATCTTTGAGTTCATCGCGACTGTAGCTTTCAAAAACGCCCGAAATTACGAATGTTTTTCCAATAAGTTTATCACTCGCCAGCTCAATTAGCTTTTCTTCAATTTCAAAGTGCAAATTTGCCAATTTTAATAATTCTATTTGCGCTAAATGCTCCTTTTTTGCGAAGTATTCAACAATACTCTCTGCAATCCGTTGCCCAATCTCATCAATTGCAATGAGTTCTTCAACAGTAGCTTTGGATAAATTGTCTATGTTTTTTACACCGGCCGCCAATTTCTTTGCCACTGTTTCGCCAACATAGCGGATTCCTAAACCAAAAAGAACCTTTTCAAAAGGCATATCTTTCGATTTCTCAATTCCCATCAGCATGTTTTCGATAGAGCGTTCGCCGAATCGATCAAGGCTTTTTAACTGATCCGCTTTTTGATACAAAGTATACAAATCGCTGATGTGGTTTACTAAACCGTGTTTATAAAAGGTTTCAATAGTTTCATCTCCCAGGCCATCAATATTCATCGCTTTGCGGGAAATAAAATGCTGTATTTTTCCAACAATCTGCGGCGGACAGCCTTCATCATTTGTACAATAATGAACGGCTTCCCCTTCCTTCCTAATCAACTCCGTTCCGCACTCCGGGCAATTATGCAGATAGTGAACTCTTTTTGCATCTGGTAAACGTTTATCGAGATTTACCCTGATGATTTTGGGAATAATCTCTCCGCCCTTCTCTACAAAAACAGAATCCCCTTCGTGCAGATCCAGTCTCTCGATTTCATTAGCATTATGCAGCGTAGCTCTTTTTACCGTTGTACCAGCAAGCAATACCGGTTTAAGATTGGCCACTGGCGTTACCGCTCCGGTACGACCAACCTGATAAGTTACCTTATCTAAAATTGTTTCTACCTCTGCCGCTTTGTATTTGTAAGATATCGCCCAGCGCGGAGATTTGGCCGTAAAGCCGAGTTCCTGCTGTTGTGCGTAGCTATTTACTTTAATTACAATTCCATCGATATCGTAGCTTAATTTAAAACGCTCATTTTCCCAATGGTGAATAAAAGCAAGCACATCATCAATGTTCGGTACCAAACGGTTGTGTTCGCAAACATGAAACCCCCAGTCTTTTACTGCTTCAAGACTGTCCCAGTGATTTTTAAATTCGTTTTTATCGGTGTATAAAAAGTAAATAAATCCATCAAGCGGCCGTTTAGCCACTTCTTTACTGTCCTGCATTTTGATGGTTCCGGAAGCAAAGTTTCTTGGATTTGCATAAGGAATCTCCCCAAGTTCTTCGCGGGCGGCATTTAAGCGTAAAAAAGCCGCTTTATGCATAAAGATTTCGCCACGAATCTCAAAATGTTCTGGTGCCTTATCCGCTTTAATTTGATGTGGGATAGTATGAATCGTTTTCACATTATTAGTTACATCATCTCCTTTGGTGCCATCGCCACGGGTTACTGCCCTAACTAACTTTCCATTTTCATAAGTAAGACTTATCGATAAACCATCGAACTTTAGCTCACAAACGTATTCAAAATTATCTCCTATGGCTTTGCGAATCCGCTCATCGAAGTCTCGGAGGTCTTCCTCATTGTAAGTATTGCCCAGCGAAAGCATGGGATATTTATGCTGAACGGTTACGAAATTCTTAGTGATATCGCCTCCAACCCGTTGGGTAGGGGAGTTCGGATCTGCAAAATCCGGATTTGCCAATTCCAGTTCTGCTAAGTGTTTTAGCTTTTTATCAAATTCGAAATCGCCGATAGTTGGCATAGCCAACACGTAATAATTATAATTGTGCTGGTTAAGTTCGGCAACCAGCGCATCCATTTCTTCTTTAATTGTAAACAGCGACATAGCACAAAGATAAAAAAGGTTAACTTGCTTTTATGATTTGGTAAACAAAAAGCTGGCAGAAATGAACGGTCTTATTTACTTGTACAGATTCAGGCAGCAGTTGCTATATTGTTATCGATACAATAGTTCTTCACCCGGCTAAGCCGGATCCTGATCCGTGTTTTTATTTAAGAGCTGAAGAAATTCAATTAAATCAATAGCTTCCGTGTTGTTTGGAAGTGGGTACCTTTCACTGCCAGAGTACACTACAAATTTTGCTGTTGCGCCAATAATCTGCACCAGGCAATGTGAAAACCTTTGGTAATCTTTCTTAAATGAGTTTCACTTCAATTTCATCAAAAATATTCATGAAATCTTTTTCCAAAATGGGCTTGAAAATTCCAAGTTGAAAAGTAAGTTCCTGCAATTGAAACTCATTTAAAGTTTCGGGCCAAAGGCGCATGCAGATTCTGTTTAAGGCATAGCTGATATTTTCGAGTTTTTGATAGCTTAATAAATACCTGCTGCTGATAAAACCTTCAAGGAATTTTTTAAAAACAGTCTGGTTTTTAAGGCCACAGTGTTCAAGAAAGTCGGCTAATGAATTTCGATCTACGGCGATCAGTCTATCATAAAAATGATTAACCTGAATCAGGTTGTGTTCAACTAATAAATGATCTAACAGTAATTCTAAACCAATATGCGCCAAAAAAGATGGCCTAACCGGCGTTTTCACTAAAATAGGTTTGATCAGCTCCTTTAATACGGCAGTTTTTTCCAGAAAGAAAAGAGAGGAATGGAAATGCAGGTCGACAGCCAGGTGCCTTTTCCAGCCTTTGAGCAAATTTTCCTCATCTGGATTGCCCTTAAAAAGGAATTCATTTTTTTGAGGATAAAGATTCGCTTCCTTGGATGCATTTTTAATCAGATCGGGCAAAACCGTTCCCATTACCACATTGGCATCCTGTGTTAATTTATCGAAATAATAATGGGATAGAAAGTTCATACTGCAAGGTAATATTTTCTTTAATGATGTAACATATGAATATAAAAGCTAACATTAAAATCCTTATTATGTTGTACTTTGTTGTATTGAAGAATCAACATAATTTATGCAAAAACCATATCGAATTCTCGCTTTAGATGGCGGTGGCACCTGGGCCCTGATGCAAGTGAAATGCCTGCGGAAACTATTTGCCGAAACCTTTAACAATCCGGATGCTTCCGGGCATGAAGTTTTAAGTTACTTCGATTTGGTAGCGGCCAATAGTGGAGGAAGCTTAGTTGCTGCTGCACTGGCGGAAAATCTTCTTCTATCTGAAATAGAAAAGATTTTTGATGATGAGAAAATAAGAAGCAAAGTATTTTCGAAACTGGGTTTCTGGGAAAAGAGTTTACTTTCCAGCATTGCCAGAATTTTTAAAATAGGTGCAAAATATGTAACCAAAAGAAAGCATGCTGCATTAAAAGAAATTTTGCCTGGTATCGCCGCAATAGATTTAACAAAAGTGCCGACTTACGTCGCAGTTAAAGGTGAGGTTAAAACGCAGTTCCTGATCATTGGCTATGACTATTACCGCAATCGGGCGGAGATGTTTCGATCGGATAATAACAGCCTTGCCGCTACATCCAGGATAGTGCAAAAACTAAATGGTTCGATTGTGGAAGCCAGAGAGAAGCTTACTTTAGTTGATGCCATTCACGCATCAAGTACTGCACCGGTAAACTATTTTAATGAGCCTGCAATGTTTAAGGTAAATAATAAAATGAAATATTATTGGGATGGTGGCGTAACTGGAAACAATAATCCGGTGCTCGCTGCGGTAACCGAAGTGCTTTGCAATCGCGATCAGTATCGCATTGGACCAGTTCAGGTGTTATCAATCGGTACGGGTTCGGTTTCACAGTTGCAATATGATGAGGATAGTCCGGCAAAGTACACTGAACTTAAAGCAAAATATGAAGAACCGGGCTTGATTAAAGATATCCAGAAAATGAGCACCAGTATTTTAAATGATCCGCCTGATACTGCAGCATTTGTAGCCTATATGATTTTAAACCCTGCTATGCCGGCAAAGCCGATTGATTTTATCCGGATGAATCCTGTTCTAAGGCCCATATTAGTAGATGAGGCAAAAGGTAAACACTGGGATTTACCTGCAGGGATTACAAAAGAAGAATATGCAGCTTTGAACGCAATGGATATGGATGCGGTTGAAGAGGAAGAACTAGCTCTTTTAAAGAAAATGTGTGATAACTGGCTGAGTAACGCAGGAATACCAAATCAATCGATTAGAAGTGATTCTGCATTAAACTGCCTGATTGGTCATCCGGATTTTAATGCTGCAAAAGCAGATTTTAAAAGCTGGTTCACCACTCCCAACTAATTTGCATTAAAGCAAGTGAAAATTTTATCTTTGCACGCACTAGAATTAAATTGCTTATACAATGACGAATTTTGTTGAAGAGTTAAGGTGGCGCGGCATGCTGCATGATATTATGCCGAATACTGAAGAAAAGTTAAACGAAGGCATGACTTCCGGTTATATCGGTTTTGATCCTACGGCTGATTCCCTTCACGTTGGTCATTTGACACAAATCATGACTTTAATTCACTTCCAGAATGCAGGGCATAAACCTTTTGCTTTGGTTGGTGGTGCTACGGGCATGGTTGGTGATCCGTCTGGTAAATCGGATGAGCGTAACCTGCAAACGCCGGAAATGATTGAGCATAACCTGAAAGGGATGAAGGCACAACTTTCTAAATTCTTAAAATTTGAAGAGGGCGGAAACGGTGCGGTGATGGTAAATAATGCCGATTGGTTTAAAGATATGAATCTTTTTACTTTCATCAGGGATGTAGGTAAACACATTACTGTGAATTACATGATGGCAAAAGATAGTGTTAAAAGGCGTTTAGAGGGCGATTCTGGTCTGTCGTTTACCGAGTTTTGCTACCAGTTAATTCAGGGATACGATTTTTACCACTTATGGAAAAATGAAAACTGCCTGGTTCAGATGGGTGGATCAGATCAGTGGGGAAATATTGTAACCGGTACCGAACTCATCAGAAGAAAAGATGCCGGAACTGCTTATGCGATTACAACACAGTTGATCAAAAAAGCAGACGGAACGAAATTCGGTAAAACGGAGAGTGGTGCCGTTTGGTTGGATCCTGCAAAAACATCTCCATTTAAATTCTACCAGTTTTGGTTAAATGCTTCGGATGATGATGTGAAAAAATGGATTCGTATTTTTACCCTAAAAACACAGCAGGAAATTGAAGCTTTAGAAGCAGAACATAATGCCGCTCCTCACTTGCGTATTTTACAGAAAGCTTTAGCTGAAGATATTACCATTAAAACACACTCTGCAGAAGCATTGGAAACGGCTATTAAAACCTCTGAATTTCTATTTGGAAATGGATCTCTAACCTTTTTAAATGGATTAACAGAAGAACAGGTCTTGGATATTTTTGAGGGAATTCCACAATATAAGATTTCTGCTACCGAATTAAATGCAGGCATTGATTCTGCAAGCCTACTGGCAGAAAAGTCGGCTATTTTCCCTTCAAAAGGAGAGGCCAAAAAAACCATTCAGGGTGGTGGCGTATCTGTAAATAAAGAAAAAGTAGCAGATATGGCTCAAATTTTTAATAGTGATCACTTGATCAACAATAAATTCATCGTGGTGCAAAAAGGAAAGAAAAATTACTTCCTCTTAATTACGGGATAGAAATATAGGTTTAACAAAAATGGCTCAATATTCATTGGGCCATTTTTGTTAATATACGATTAAGCTTAATGCTTGGCATCAGCTGGCGTGTTTGATATAGAATCGGCTAGCAACTTTCCTGTGGTATCCGTTGCAGTGGAATCTACTTTGTTAGTATCTGAAAAAGGCATGGTGCGATCTGCATTTTCCTGATCTGCTTGTTTTCCGTTGCATGAGGCTACAAATAAACCCGTAACCGTTAATGCTGCTAAAAAGATATTTTTCATAGTCTAAGTTTTGTTATTTACTAATCGTTTTTAGCAGCTAATTGTTTTAATAAAATCAGTTTTGGATTGCTATATATCTCAAAGAGCTTTGCTTTTTAAATAAATTGCGGTTATTATAGAATATTTTTCTTTAACCATACCATCATTTTGTTTAAAGTTGTGCTAGTGCCGTAATAAGCATGATAAAATAATAGATTTGTATAATGGAATAAAATGATTAAAAGGAATGGATATTTTTCTTGAATTTTATATTGTAATTAAATGATTGAAACAAATCGCATCGAATACAAACAAGAATTAACCGAATCTTTAGAAAAGGAAGTAATCGCTTTTTTAAACTATAGAGAGGGTGGTGTAATATATATTGGAATAGATCGTAATGGATTACCTGTAGGTTTGGCAGATAGCGATGGAGATCAACTCAAAATAAAAGACCGCCTTAAACATAATATCGCACCATCATGTTTGGGTTTATTTGATGTAATAAGTGACTCGAAGAATGGCTTACCGATTATCAAAATTATAATAGCAAGTGGAAGCGAAAAGCCATACTTTCTGAAAAGATATGGGATGATGGAAAAAGGAACATTTATGAGGATTGGTTCATCCTCCGAGCCTATGCCTCAGAGGATGATAGATACTATGTTTGCAAAAAGAACAAGAAATTCTATAAGTAAGATAAGATCTAATCAACAAGACTTAACGTTTGAACAGCTCAAAATTTATTATGAAGCAGTAGGCAAAACACTTAATGATAAATTTGCTGGTAACTTAGAGTTATTAAATGATGACAATCAATATAATTACGTTGCATATTTGTTGTCAGATAAAAGTAGCATCTCAATTAAATTGGCAAAATATAATGGACTTAATAGAGTCGAATTAATTGAAAATAATGAATATGGTTATGAATCTTTAATTAAAGCTACCAAGCAGGTTTTAGATAAGATTGAATTAGAAAATAAAATTGCAACACGAATTACAGCAAAAGAAAGAAAAGAAACAAGAAGATGGGACGCTATTGCGCTCAGAGAGGCTGTAATCAATGCCTTTGTTCATAACGATTATACTACAGAGATTCCACCAAAGTTTGAAATATTTGCTGATAGGATTGAGATTTCCTCCACAGGCGGCTTGCCAGATGGATTAAGTCAAGACGAATTTTTTGAAGGTTTTTCAGTTCCGAGAAATAAAGAGATCATGAGAGTTTTTAAAGATTTAGATCTGGTTGAGCAATTAGGATCTGGGGTTCCCAGAATATTAGAGACCTATTCTAAAGCCTGTTTCAAATTTTCAGATAACTTTTTAAGAATGTCTTTTCCTATAAATGTAGAAAGGATTACTAACTCTAATGAAGGTGGTGCAATAGGTGGTGCAATAGGTGGTGCAATAGGTGGTGCAATAGGTGGTGCAATAGGTGAATTGACTGAAAGGCAAAATGAAGTACTATCAATAATAGCAGAAGATCCTTCTATTAGCTATAGATTAATCGCCAGACAGTTAAATATTAATGAATCAGCTGTACTCAAACACATCAATATTCTGAAAGAAAAAGGTTTTATTATCCGTAAAGGAGGTACAAGGGGTAAATGGCAGATGCTATTTAACTAAATTCACTAATTGCTTAAAACTCGCATCCTAAGTTACTGCACCAATAAATTACAACCTCTAATATCTGCATTATCAAACCGACCCAGCACTTCGAAATTTCCGTCCGAATTTATTCTGCCCAAGTCCTGAGTGGCTATAAACGAACATGAATTAATGTTCGCAAGGTCTATAACGTTAATGCCTCCGGTTTTTCCATTAGGGATTAATGTTAAAGGGTCGTTCGTATCACGAATGAGTATTTTCATCCAACCCGGACATTGGAAAATCCCTTCGCTCAAAGAATAAGCCTGAGAAAGTAGCTCCGTCATGCCATATTCGCTATGGATGGCCGGCACGCCAAACCCATTAGTAAGTTGCTCATGAAGTTCTTCCCGCACCATTTCCTTTCGTTTTCCCTTCATTCCGCCGGTTTCCATTACAATAAGTTCAGGGAAATTGATGTCGAAATTTTCGATAAAATCAAGTAGCGCATAAGTAACGCCGATGAGAACAGTTGGCTGGTGTTTGTTTTTTAGTTCGGTTAAGGTATTGAAAAGATCTTCGTGGTTATAAAGAAAATATCCACTTTGTGGATGGCTACTTTTCGCTATCAAATCATTAACCATATAAATTAATGAAGAACCCGATCGCTGTTGATAGGAGGGTAATAAGGCCAGGAAGCAATAATCAGATACCTTTCCATAGAATTGTTCGAAAGCACGCAGATAACTTTGTTCATAAAGGCCAACATCAGTTACGTGGTGGCTACTCTGAACCATGCCTGTTGTACCCGAACTACTAAAAGTAATTTCAATAGGTTCCTGGCTGCTTAAAACCGAATGGGTTTTAAAAAAACCAATAGGAAGAAAAGGAATCTGTTCAGTATTAAATACCTGGTTTACATCGATTTTCAAATGATGAATATATTCCCTATAAACCTGGCAGTGCTCAGACTGATGTTTAAAAGTAGCTAATGCCTGCGCCTGAAAGGCCTTTTCATCATTGATGGAAAAGATGTTATTTGATATTAAATTCACGCCGCAAAAGTACAAAGCCTTATGCTATTTTATCGTCAGTTTTTTTCGCCAGCATGGCCATTCTAAAATGATAACCACAATAGCCACTAATTCCTGCAACCAGGCCACTGATTAATCCGGTAATCAGCAATAAAATCCACCAGAGTTTAACGCCCGTCATTGCTGCAACACGGCTTGCAAGTAAATTATCATTTGGTAAACTTTTAAATAAGGAATAACCTATCCACAATAAGAAAATTGCAAAAAAAGATTGCCAGAAGGCAATTTTGCCTGTTTTACCAATAATGCCGCAAGTAACAAAAGCTACTACGATGATTACCCACCAGGGTGCAATCATTTGAAGGAGAAAACAAAGTATAGCGATAACAATGAAAACCATTTTTATTATTTAGAAATTTTTAAACGAGAGATAATTTTACCAGATTCATCATCTGGCGTTTGCATATAAAGCAGGTCGTAAAGCTGGCCAATGGCCCAGGTATCGATCATGTTATCATAAAATTTACTTCCGGGATTTCCTGATTGTCCGCCGGGATAAACACCATGGCCTTTTGGATTTTTACCAAGTTCAATCACCATTCTCCAGGATGGGCCATTTGTTTCGCTTATTGCGTTGATGGTGCTTTTCGCACCGCCAATTTGCAATACCTTCGAGCCAAAGCCTGGTATTTTTGCAAGATGTGGTACATTGGTTTGTTTCACGTTAGACCATCGCCAATCTTTATTAATTGGACCGAATCTGCGTTCCAAACTATCGCAGCTATATTTAAAAGCTTCAATTACCAGATCTGAAAGCGTTTCTTTCTGACTGGTATTTACGTTATCGTACCATCTTGCTGCTGGTTCTTTCAGAATCATTTCAACCGTACGATCTCTTGATGGGTAACGCATCGGTACACCTTTAACTGTAAATTCATCATCCCAGATATCAAAGGCCAGTCGCTTCGTCCAGATTTCAAAAACACTTGCGCCAATTTCGTCAGCATCATAACGTTTGTTCCATTTAGCCAGATAGCTCAACGCTTCTTTCTGTGTGGCATTTAAATGATCTGTGTTAAGTATCGGTATTACCGTAGGCAGCAGGTTTTGAGCCAGAATGCTGTAATTATCAGTCTGCATGAGTCTGATGCTATCCATAGTTGCCTTGTTCATGGCGCCGAGGCGATCATTGATTCTTTTCCCTCTTTCGTAGGGAGCAAACTCCCAATTCAGATAATAGGGATAACTTTGATCTGTAGAAGATTGGTTGGCAGAGCTGACGAAACCTCTTGGTGGATTTTTCACCGTAGGATTGTGAGCTGCCGGAATCCAGCCGTGCCAGTCGTATGCCGGGTCTGTTCCGTCTAAAATAAATTTCCCCTGATTTTTCCATTTCAGTGGAAACTTGCCATTTGGCGTAATGGCGATATCATTATCTACGCTGGCAAACACGAAGTTTTGTGCAGGTGCGGTATAATGAGTTAATGCTTTTTTATAGTCATCATAGTTTTTGCCGCGGTTCAGGTAATAAAAAGTCATGAGTTCGTTTGATTCATCGTGGGCAATCCAGCGCAGGGCATCACCTACGGGAACATTGCCGGCTTTTGCAAAGTTGGCTTTTTGAAGATAAACAACCGGGCCCTGGTGTGTGTAAAATACGGTATCGATCAGGTCTTTACTTCCGCGGATCTTAATGACCTCCAGCCGCTTAGTAGTTCTATTCCACTTGTTGTTATACCAATATTCATGGTGTGAACTATCTTTAAATTTCACCTGATAAAAATCCAGTACATCCGCAGCAACATTGGTTACGCCCCAGGCAATTTTCTGGTTAAAGCCAATAATAATTCCAGGCGCGCCAGGAAGGGAAACGCCATAGGTATTGATGCCGGGTGCATGTAACTGAATCTGGTACCAAATTGAAGGCAGGCTCAATTCTAAATGAGGGTCGTTGGCCAAAATTGGAAATCCGGATGCAGTTTTGCTTCCTGATAATGCCCAGTTATTGCTCCCTATACCTTCTACTTTTTCTTTCGTTCGAACGTCTCCGGTTTGAGCGGCAATAAAACTTTCTGGTGTTTTGGGAATCGGCAACGGCGAAAAGTTCCATTTTGTACCTACCGGGATAATGGGATCTTCTTTATAGGGATAATCCGGGAACAAATCCTTGGTAATTTCAGGACCAAACTTTTCTAAGATGTTAGTCATGTAAAACTCATCAGAACCCATGGCTAACACAGCCGACATTTGTTTCAATAACAAAGCACATTTTAAAGGCGTCCAATTCTCAGGCTTAAAATCGAGTATTTTATATTCAATCGGATAGTTGGAATGTGATAACGTTTTGATGTAAGCATTAATCCCTTCGGTGTAGGCCAAAAGCATTTCCTTTGATTTGGGGTCGACCATCATGCCTTTCAGTGATTTTTCTGCGCCATAAACCATGCCCATTCTCCGCTGATAGCGATCACTTTCCCGAGCAGGTTCAGAAACCACTACTTCACTGATTCTACCGGCCGCAAAACGCGTTAGAAAATCCATTTGCCAAAGGCGATGCATGGCAGTGACATAGCCTTGTGCCAAATAAAGATCGTGATCATTCTGAGCAAAAATATGCGGGATCATTTTGTCGTCAAAAACAATTTCAATATTATCAATTGCACCTTTAATTTTCACCTTATGGTTAAACATGAAGTGGTTATTTTCGGCATTTTGCCAGAAACCCATAAATGGATTCAAAAATTTGAGAACCGGCGGAGCACTTCCAATTTTGGTATTGAAAAGGAAAGCCAGGCCTATTGGTATGATAATGCAGAATAGCGCTTTTAATTTGTTCATCATGGTTAGCAGAAATCTCAGAATTACGATGTTAAAGTAACTGATGATTTATAATGATTGCAAAATACAACAAACTGAATGTCAATCAAAATTATAAATCCAATACTGAATTATTATGCTTACATAATTTGTTTTATTCGAAAAAAGAGTTTAAGTTTATTTAACTAATAATACAAACAACCAAATTATAATCGTTTATGAGCAGAATTTATACACAGGTCTTCTATGTGTTATTATTTGTATGCGCCATTCATTCAGCGGTACAGGCACAAAGCATTACGGTAAGTGGGGCCGTTAAAGACAGGCAATCAAAAGAAGGGCTGGCTGGAGTAAGCCTTGTTATAAAAGGTCAATCCGGCGGAACCGCCTCTACTGCAAATGGTACATTTAGTTTTTCTACCACCGCAAAGCTACCTTTTACCCTGGTTGCCTCTTATGTAGGGTATGGTTCTGTAGAGCAGCAAATTACGAGCAATACTTCCGGGATCATTCTGGAACTTGAAACGGCAGTAGTGCTAGGTGGCGATGTAGTAATCTCTGCATCCAGAACACCAGAACGTATTTTGGAATCTCCGGTTTCTATCGAGCGGATGAGTGCCGCCACGATCAGGGATATTGCCGCACCATCTTTTTACGATGCGCTAAATAATATGAAAGGGGTGGAAACCAGCACACAAAGCTTAACTTTTAAATCGATCAATACCCGTGGTTTCAACTCCAATGGAAACACGCGTTTTAATCAATATATCGATGGAATGGATAATCAGGCACCAGGGCTTAATTTTTCGGTTGGTAATATTGTAGGGATTACAGAATTGGATGTGGATAATGTAGAGCTTTTACCTGGTGCATCTTCTGCATTGTACGGTGCCGGTGGTATTAATGGAACATTATTGATGACCTCCAAAGATCCTTTTAAATATCAGGGTCCGAGTTTTCAATTCAAAACAGGGATAAATCATGTAAATGACGATAATAGTAGCGTACAGCAGTTTAATCAGCTCGATGTCCGGGTAGCAAAATCATGGAATAATAAATTTGGGGTAAAAGCAGCATTCTCTTTTTTACAGGCCAAAGACTGGATAGGAAACAATTTTTCTAATTTTGATCGTAACTCCAGAACGGCAAAAAGTGGTGATCGCAATAGTGATACCAATTATGATGGGATCAATTCTTATGGTGATGAGGTGAGTCAGAATATGCGCAACGTTGCCTTGAGTGTTCAAAATGCAACGATTGCAGGTATAAATGCAGGCTCAGGTGGTGTAATTCCGAATATTAAAGCATTAATGGATGGAGCTTTCGGCGCTTCAATTCCAACAGGCCCACAGCAAGCAGGCTTCTTAGCTGGGCTACCTGCTGCCTTAAGGCCCGCTGTGCAAAATTATCTTCCGTTTTATGTAGGTTTAAAAGCGAATTTGATCCCTGATCAAAATGTATCCAGAACAGGTTACAATGAAGAAAACCTTGTGGATTATGATACCAAATCGCTCAAGGCATCGGGGGCGGTTTATTACAATTTTACCAACACCATTCAGGCAGTAGCACAAGCCAATTGGGGAACAGGTACTTCAGTTTATACAGGATCAGATCGTTATTCGCTGCGGAATTTTAATATCGGCCAATATAAGGTAGAGTTAAAAGGTCAGGATTTTTACTTAAAGGGCTATACAACACAGGAGCGTTCCGGTGATTCTTATATTTCATCCATCCTAGGAAGTTATATCAATGAGGTTTCCAAACCTTCAACTACCTGGTTTCCGCAATATATTGGCAATTATGTAGGGGCCAGGGCTGCCGGTCAAACTGATGCCGCAGCCCATGTGCTGGCAAGGGGCGTGGCCAATCAAGGCCGTTTTGTTCCAGGTACGCCTCAATTTGAAGCTGCCAAAAATGCAATCTTAAATAACACCATCAGCTCCACATCTATCAATGCCCAGGATCCGACAAAAAGTGTTTATGGAGCGAAATTCGACGACAAATCTAACCTCTATCACTACGAAGGAATGTATAATTTTACCAACGCCTTCAATGACGTAGTGGAGTTTCAGGTGGGTGCCTCCTATCGTTTATATGATCTTAATTCTGCCGGAACAATCTTTAACGACTTAAACGAATCGATTGATATTGATGAGTATGGTGCATTCGCCCAAATAGGCAAGAAACTGTTTAACGATAAAGTAAAAATTACTTTTGCCGGGAGATATGATAAAAGCCAGAACTTTGAAGGCCGTTTTACACCAAGGGTTACCGGAGTTTTTACAGTGGCGAAGAACAATAACATCAGGGCATCTTACCAAACCGGTTATCGTAATCCAACTACTCAAAATCAATATATTGATCTTTCTGTTGGTGGCGGATCTCAACGCTTAATTGGGGGTTTGCCCGAAATCATTTTTGGTAAATATAAACTAGATACCAACAGGCCGTTCACCGATGTAAGTTATCGTGCTTTCCTGTCATCAGCAGCTACCGGTACACCTAATCCTGCATTATTACAACAATACACATTAGATAGCAGAGGCGTTCGCCCGGAAAGTGTTCAGTCTTATGAATTGGGATACAAGGGTTTAATTATGCCTAATTTATTGGTTGATGCCTATGGTTATTATAATATTTATAAAGATTTTATCACTGCAGTTGATGTTTATCAGAACGTCGGCACGCTTGCCAGTCCAACATTTGTTAAATTTGGTATTCCGGTTAATGCAACAGGAGAAGTAACATCTTATGGTGCAGCTTTAGGACTCGATTATTTGATTAATAAATGGACCATGAGCGGAAATGTTTCCTACAATCAGATCGGCGATTTGCCTGTAAATTATATTAATGATTTTAATACGCCAAAAATTCGGTTTAATTTGGGTTTGGGCAACAGGGAAATTGTTAAAAATTTTGGTTTCAACGTAAACTATCGCTGGCAGGATAAATTCTATTGGAACTCGTCATTTGCCTCTGGAGATGTTCCGGCTTACAGTTCGCTGGATGCGCAAGTGAGTTTGCAGATCCCTTCTGTAAAATCATCTATTAAACTAGGCGGATCAAATGTGATGAACAAATATTACATCACCTCATATGGCAATCCGGCTGCGGGCGCAATTTATTATATCGCCTATTCTTTCAATCCATAAGTATGCCTAGTTGGTTGTTATCGCCCTCAATGCCTTTGAAAGCATTGAGGGTTTTTTATGTCCTTTAGATTTTAAAATCAGGGCATTATTTTTGATTAGTTTGAAATTCTATCAAACTAAATTAACCCGGTAACTAAGTAAAATGAAAAAAGTATTGACCGTTTTAGCCATCTGCTTGACATTGGCTTCATGTAATAGTAAGCAAAAGAATGATAACGCTGAAAGTGAGCAAGATATCAGTATGTTTTCTGGCGAACGAGCTGTAGAAAACAATCCTGCTGTAGTTGCAGATACCATTGTGTGGGCGAAGGTTCCGGAGCTCAAAAATATAGGCACGTTTCCGTTTTTTGTACCAACAGGTGAATTAGCAGCCATCGATGCAACAAATGGAATTTCAGAACTAATCGATTACGCGCAGATTAATAATTACACCGGAACAGGAATTTACCCTACAAAAGGCAAACTCGCACTTCTTTCGTTCCAGGAACAAAATGGTAAGCCTTTCAACAAGCTTTTATTTGATGATACATTTGATGGTTGGATTGAGAAATTAGGCGCTGCACTCATTTATGAAGGTCCGTTTCCATCGAATGAGGGCGATAAAAATAAACTTAAAGAAAATTTATATAACGGCAAAAAAAGAACATTTGCATTGGGTGATGATGAACCGTTTGCAGTATATGCCTTTAAAAACGCGAGTAAAAAATATGTGATCAATGTACAATCAAATTCAGCAGAAGGAAAGGTTTACATAATGGAATTGAAGTAATAGCGCAAATTGTTTTATATCATCGCCATTGATATTTAGTTTAATCATCTGTATTTCAACACATAATTTCCTTACGGATGATTTAAGCACGCCAAACATCAAAGGGTATTTATTTTTGTTGTAAGGGATTCTAAATATACCCCTTTAATTTTCTCTCAAAAACTAGCTATGAATCAGTTTTTTTGTGCAAAAACGCTGCTTGTTTTTCCATAAATTAGCAATTTCATGTGTAAAAAGCGGCTTACCTTTTTTATGATTTACTACAGTCCTTCTATAAAATATTTGTATAATAGTACTTTCTTAAGCACATCCCAAGTTTAAGAGTTAAAACAAATAAATTTTGAATAAATAAAGGATGGAAGAGCAAAACGATACGCCAAATGAGGTAAATGAACTGATCAATAAGGAGCAGGAAATACAGCATTTAAATAATCCAGTAGATATATCGGTTAAGCCAATTGTTAAGCAATATCTTGGTGCCGTAAAGAAGGTAAAAAAAGAAGGAAACCGTTTTTATTTCTCAGACGGAGATGCGCGGGTAGAAGTCAGGGTAGTGAGCGATGATATTATCAGGGTTCGGCTTGCCCCACATGGCGTTTTTCTGGATGATTTTTCTTATGCTGTGCCGGAGGTAGATCAAAAGGTTTCTGTTTTTAAGATGCAGGAGCATGAAGATCACTATACTATATCCACACATTCAATTACCTGTAAAATTGAAAAGGAAAACTTTCATATATCTTTTTCGGATAATATTACCAATTTAGTAATGGTAGATGAAGCCAATTCGATGCATTGGGAAGAGAATGTTGATTTTGGTGGCTACTATATTTATGCAACAAAAAAATGTCATCCGGAAGAAAATTTCTTTGGTTTAGGCGATAAATCCGGAAACTTCAACCTTCGTGGTCGCCGTTTCGAAAACTGGAATACCGATGCCTATTCTTTCGGCTGGAATCAGGATCCGCTTTACCGGACCATTCCGTTTTATATCGGATTACATAATCAGGCTGCTTACGGTATTTTCTTTGATAATACTTTTAAATCATACTTCGATTTCGGTGGTGAGGATGTGAATAAAACAAGTTTTTGGGCAGATGGGGGCGAATTACAGTATTATTATATCCATGGTCCACACATTATGGATGTGGTAAAACGGTATGCCAGCCTTACCGGAACACACCCTATGCCACCAAAGTGGACGCTAGGTTACCAGCAATGCCGCTGGAGTTACTATCCCGAAACCAAAGTAAAAGAAATTGCCAAACAGTTCAGGGATCGTAAAATTCCTTGTGATGCCATCTACCTGGATATTGATTACATGGATGGATACCGCTGCTTTACCTGGAACAAAAAATATTTTCCTGATCCACGCAGAATGATTAAAGAACTGGCTGCAGATGGGTTTAAAACGGTAGTTATGATCGATCCGGGTATTAAAGTAGACGATGATTATTGGGTATTTAAAGAAGGAAAAGACAATAAATACTTCTGCAGAAGAAGTGATGATTATTTTATGGAAGGCCATGTGTGGCCAGGCCGCTGCCAGTTTCCAGATTTTACCAATCCAAAAGTAAGAAAGTGGTGGGGCAAGTTGTATGAAGAGCTGGTAGATATGGGCGTTGCAGGCTTCTGGAATGACATGAACGAACCAGCTGTTTTTGGTTCGGGCACTTTCCCGAATGATGTTCGGCATAATTATGATGGTTACCGTGGTTCTCACCGGAAAGCACATAATGTTTATGGTATGCAGATGGTTCGCTCCACTTATGAAGGGTTGAAAAAATTAATGCGCAATAAACGTCCGTTTACCATTACAAGAGCTGGTTATTCGGGGATGCAGCGTTATGCAAGCGTTTGGACAGGCGATAACATCGCTACATGGGAACACCTCAAAATTGGAAATATTCAGTGCCAGCGTCTATCAGTTTCTGGCGTGCCCTTCTGCGGAACAGATATTGGCGGTTTTAGTGGTGAACCAGATGGTGAATTATTTACCCGCTGGATTCAGCTGGGAACTTTTTCTCCATTTATGCGTGCACACTCTGCCGGTGATACGGCAGAACGGGAGCCCTGGAGTTTCGGTGAATTTTTCGAAGACATTAACCGTAAATTCATTGAGCTGAGGTATCGCCTGATGCCTTACTTGTATTCTGTTTTCTGGGAGCATCACCGTTACGGCTTCCCGATATTGAGGCCGTTAGTAATGCTCGAGCAGGAGAATATCAGCAATAGTTTCCGTCAGGATGAATTTTGCTATGGCGATAAATTATTGATCTGTCCTGTTTTAGAGCAAGGCGCAATTTCAAGACAAGTTTATCTCCCGAAAGGAACCTGGTATAACTTCTGGACCAATGAAGTTTTAGAAGGCGGAAACGAATACACTATTGAAGCAAAAATCGACAGTATGCCTATTTTTGTGAGAGCAGGCTCAGTTATTCCGGAGTATCCGGTGATGCAGTATGTTGATGAAAAAGCGATTACCGAAGTTTCGCTGAACATTTACAGCAGCGATTATGAGGTAAACTCTTACATGTACGAAGATCATGGAGATACCTTTGCTTTCGAGCAGGATATTTATCTTGAAAAGAAGTTTACCGTTAAAGCGGATGCAAACGGATTAAAAGTAAACCAAAGAATAGAAGGACTTTATACCCCTAATTATGAGTTTTACGCCTGCCAGATAATGGGCTTAAAATTCCAGGTGAAAAAGATCATTATTAATGATAAAGAAGTAACCGATTATGTTATGGATGATCAAAATGTGCTTCATTTCAAATGCCTCAAAAACTTCAGCGATATACAGATTTTAAGTCTGTAAATCTTTTAGCCCCAAATTCTGTTTAGCATTTGGGGCTAATTACATCTAGCCTAATTACTATGCCAGCAAAAAAAGTTTCCAATAAAATTATAGCCGCACTTCCAATAGATACCAGTAAGCCAGTTTGGGTATATAGCCTGTTTACAGATTATGATATTGATCTTTTTTCGGTTGGAAAGCATTTCAGGTTATATGAAAAAATGGGTTCCCACCTCATTACCATTGATAAAACGAGTGGAACATATTTTTCAGTATGGGCACCAAATGCGAAAAATGTTGGGGTAGTTGGCAATTTTAATCATTGGGATAAGGTTACACATCCACTTTACAAAAGACAGGATAAGTCTGGAATTTGGGAGGGATTTATACCCGGCATTGCTAAGGGAGAAGTATATAAATATGTTGTTAAAGGATACGATGATTCTGAACACTTAAAGGGAGATCCATATGCCCGGAAGTGGGAACATCCACCGCAAACGGCTAGTGTAGTCTGGGATACAGATTACGAATGGAAAGACAAATCCTGGCTTGCAAAAAGAGCGAAGATTAATGCACTTGATCAGCCGATTTCTGTGTATGAATTGCATTTGGGTTCATGGGAGCGTGATCCGGAAAACCCAAAACGCGTATTAAATGCCAGAGAAGTTGCCGAAAGGTTAGTGCCTTATGTTAAAGAAATGGGTTTTACCCATGTGGAGCTGATGCCGGTAATGGAATTCCCTTACTTTCCAAGCTGGGGCTATCAGATTACCGGATATTTTGGCGCCAGTTCCCGCTATGGATCACCTCAGGATTTAATGTTCTTAATTGATGCCTTGCACAAGGAAAACATTGCTGTAATTTTAGATTGGGTGCCCTCACATTTCCCGGGTGATAGACACGGGCTTTATGAGTTTGATGGAACGCACCTTTATGAACATGCAGATATGCGCAAGGGCTTCCATCCGGATTGGAAATCATATATCTTTAACTATGATCGGAATGAAGTCCGTTCATTCCTGATTAGTAATGCTATTTTTTGGTTGGATCAGTATCATGCCGATGGATTGAGGGTTGATGCAGTAGCTTCGATGTTATACTTCAATTTTTCCCGAGAGGATGTAGATGCGGCAACGAATGAATATGGCGGTATGGAAAACCTGGGTGCTATTCAGTTTCTGCAAGACCTGAATGTGGCTGTTTATGGCAATTTTGATGGCGTGCAAACCATCGCTGAAGAGAGTAGTACTTATCCTGGAGTAACGCATCCCGTACATTCAGGTGGTTTAGGCTTCGGAATGAAATGGATGATGGGCTGGATGAATGATACCTTAAAGTATTTCAAAATTGATACGCTGGCGAGGAAACATCATCATCATCAGCTAAGCTTTAGCATGACCTATGCTTTTACCGAGAATTTTATGCTCCCTTTCTCTCATGATGAAGTGGTACATGGAAAATCGCCAATGTTATACAAAATGCCAGGCGATGACTGGCAGAAGTTTGCCAACCTTCGCGCACTTTACGGTTATATGTTCACACATCCCGGAGCGAAGTTGCTGTTTATGGGTAACGAGTTTGGCGATACCAGTGAATGGAACTTTACCCAATCATTAGACTGGCATTTACTTCAATACCCAGGGCATAAAGGAATGCAGGAAACGGTTAAAGCTTTAAACTTTTTATATCGAAAAGAACCAGCACTTTATCATTTTAACTTCAGCTATGAAGGTTTTGAATGGCTTGATGCAGATAACACAAACGAATCTGTTTATGTGTTCATGAGAAAAGGACCAAAAGCCAAAGATACTTTAGTAATCGCGATTAACTTAACTCCGGTTGTCCGGGAGGATTATCGCATCGGAGTACCATTTAAAACCAAATGGAAAGAAATTTTTAATACCGATGATATTGTTTACTACGGAAGTGGAATCAATAATAAAGGAGATATCATCCCGAATAAAGAAGGATACAATAATCAGGATTATTCAATTAATATTACTTTACCACCTCTGGCCGTAACCATCTTCAAAAGCAAATTACTTTAAATAAGAAAAGCCTTCCATTACTGAAAGGCTTTCTTAAACCCTGGAGTGGAAGCTTCCAGAGAGGGTGCAAAGATACAATAATAGTTTTCTTATGCAATAGTTAGCTGAAAATATTCTGCTAAATCTTTTAAAGCTTCAATTTAATCCCTCCATTGAAGGTTCTGCCCTCTGTGTGCGTCCAAATGTCATCAAATGTTGGATTTAAATGCGAACCATTTACAACACTTTTATAGCGACTTTGCCTGGTGTCGGTGAAATTCTCCGCATTGATAAAGACTGATATCTTTCCAAATACCTTTTCTGCCATAAAGCCAAATTCCCAGAAGGCGCTGGTGCGTTGGGTATTGTAAAGGTATTGCCGGTCGGTAAAGTAGCCCTCCAAACCTAATTTGAAGTTGCGCTCTTTCTCATAAAGTAAAGCCAGATTTAATTTATTTTTTGGCAAGAGCCTGATATTCTGGATCACAGGAAGATATTTCGCCTTTGCATCAGTAAAAGTATAACCTGCAAAAAGCTTGAAATATTCCTTAAAAATAATTTTGGCGTTTGTTTCAAAGCCCATGCTTCTTACTGGCGCTGTAGTATTTTCGAAATGAAACGTTCCATCGGGACTCTGGAGCAGAATAGTGGAGTTATTAATCTTTGTATAAAAGAGCATCTGGTTGAAACTAATCAGCCAGTCTTCACCAATAGCCGTTTTATAATTGATATCTCCTGTACCTCCATAACTATGTTCAGCCTTCACATTATTCAGCGGAAGCAGGTTTTGGTATTGAAAAGTTTCAGTTTGCTCAGTGAAAAGGGTAGGTGTTTTATAGCCTAAGCCACCACCAATTCTAGAGCTCCAGTGATCATTTATTTTATAAAGTGCAGAGATTCTTGGAAGCACAAAGGCTTCATTGTTTCGATAGAATGCATTAAAATAATTAACCAGATCTAATCGAATGCCACTTTCTAATTTAAACCGATCAGAGATATCCCAGGTTTGCTGTGCGTAAAGTCCGGCTGTTCTGGTGGTGAAATTTTTAGCCAGGCCAGGTGTCTGATTTTGCTCTGCAAATTTATCATACACCATGTTTAAACCGAAAATTAAGCTTTGGTTATTGGTGTTCTTCAGGTAGCTAATGTCAGTGTATGCATTGTAGTTAGTCCCGTTAAAAGTATAATCCGGAATCGCAATATCCCGTTTAAAGTAATTGAAACTGGTTTTGATTTTTAATAAATCTGATTCGTTTACTTTATAGCCGAAATCTAAAGTCGATGTATTGCGGATACTTTTATTACTTTCGAAGTAGCGGTGATTAGCATCTGCTCCATCATTAACTACGAAAATATCTCCACCCGTCCGGTTACTTTTAGTAAAGGCATTGCCTATGATTAATGTAGTCTTTTCATTTGGGTAGTAAAATAACTTCGGGTGAAGCGTGAAATCATCGGTTTTAGGCAATTCAGTAAAATCATCTTTATCTACATCGTAAGCTTTTTGGAAATTGGTTAAAGCCAAAATGCTATAACCAAATTTTCCTTTTCGCTGCATGCTAAAAGCGCCAATATTGGTTTGTCCAACGTTAGATTGATTGAGGATAAAATTAAAATCTGATTTCTCTCGGGGTGTTTTAGAAATAAAGTTTACCACTCCGGCTATTGCACCTGCGCCGTAAAGAGTAGATGACGGGCCTTTGATGATTTCTACCTGAGCGAGGTCTAGTGGAGGGATTTCAAGAATACTCAAGCCGCTGGCAAAATTCCCAAAGCTTGCATACCCATCTTTCAGTAATTGTGTGTATCGTCCATCAAGTCCTTGAATTCTAATACTCGCATTGGCACTTGTAGCAGAGGTTTGCTGAACGGCAATCCCAGTACTTTCATGTAAGATCATTGAAACATTGGCAGGTCGCATGTTGCTTTTTTCATCAATCTCTTCTAGTTCGATGGTTTCTACCCGTGTAGGGGTGTTTTGAATGGTTCTGCTGGTTCTGGTAGAAGAGACTATGACCTCTTCGAGCTCATCTGCTACCGGTTCCAGTAGAATCTCGTAAACAGTGTTCCCGGTTAAAGGAAAGGTTAGCTTTAAAAGCTGTTCCTCGAAGCCCACATTCCTGATCAGGATGGTTTGGTTGCCGTTCGGAACATTCGAGAAAAATGCAGTACCATCTGCCCCTGTTTTTGCTAAAAGATTTGTGCCTTTGATCAGGAGGGTTGCATTGGCAAGTACCGTTAGATCTGCCTTATTTTTAACTGATATTTTTAAACTATTTTGTGCGTAGGCACTTGCCACACATAAGAATGTGCATAGCAATAATGTTATTTTTTGCATCTGAATATTATGAATTGAATAAATAGATCAGGGTGGCTGATCGCTATTTGAATCGGTTACCCGATGAAATTTTTATTCACTTTTGGCGGTTGCCAGATGTTTCGGCTAAAATCTGTTGCTTTTCTACCTTGATAGCCTGATTTCAGTTTATCAGCAGTTATAAATTTGGGAATGGAAATTGAAATATCAGTGTTAACGCTAACTACCGGCTGTCCACAACAATTGCAGGTGCAGAGGGGAGAACAATTGTCATTGTCTGGTACGGCTTGATTTTTTGATACTTTTGCCTGCGTTGTAGCCTGACTATTTTGAGCACTATCCAAACGGTCTTCGCAGGTAATGCAAGACAGTAACAGGATGGAAAAACTTAAAAAGTAAACTAAAATTTTCATGCTCAAGGCAAATGTACGAAACAAGATTGAATCTTTTAGGGCCAAATCAAGGTAGCTTAAATAGAGAATTAATTGTTGATCGATGTTCCATTTGGATACATTTAAATCGGCCTATTTCGCTTAATCAACTCGCATTCCGTTTGGTTGTTCGATATATTTTTCTAAAAGAGAACAAATGCAATTCTCTTAGTGTTAGGGTTTTATACCGATCAATTATGCACGTGTCATTAAGCGAATTAAAGCAACGAGAAGAAGATCCAGGGTTAAGTGTTTGGTTATCGGATCAGGAAATCTTCTTTGAACGTTTAAGAAGCCACGATCCTGATGCATTTAGGTGTTTATATAAAAATTACGCTGCCGCGGTTTACGGGATGGTACTGAAGCGAGTGGCTGATCAGCAGGCAGCAGATGACATACTTGAAAAAATATTTCTTCAAGTATGGACCTTAATTACTTCTTTCGACGAAACAAAAATGAAACTCTTCATCTGGTTAAGTCGAATGGCAACTAAACAAATTGACTGCTATTACTTCATGCATAATGAAATTGAAATCCAATAGTTAATATTGAAACATATGCTCAATTTTTCACACAATTATACGTAATAAGGAACAAATTAAACCAGCCATTGGTATTCGTAAGTCAATGATGTAACTTTAACTCAAGTTAGAATTGAAACTCGGGACGGTTTAGATTTAAACTAAAAGCTTTTCGCAAGAAAGGCTTTTTTTGTTCGGGGTATTTGGAAATACTAAAGTTTAATCTATTGCTTAATGCCTTGCCTATAGTGACTGTAGGTGATTACGCTAAAATTAGCTGCTACTGATCAAGATGAGTTATGAAGCGCTGAAGCTTTTGGCTGTAATTATCCCACAAAAATTTCGTTTATCTGCGATTTTTCAAATTCCTGTAAAAAGAAAAAGGAGACCTCATCCAAGCGTCTCCTTTTTTTCTAACCAAATATAAACCTGTTATGAGCCAGGCTTTGTCTTTAATTCTCCATCTAAATGTTATTTCTCAGGAGAATGATTTATCTTTTTTTATTCGAATAAACATCGTCTTGTTTATTACTCTACAAATATAGTAAAAAAAATGATAGTGTAAAAAATACACTATGAAATTTTTATATATTTTTTTTGTCATTTTTTGTTTGAGGTGGCTTTTATGGGCAAATCCCCACGCAAAACCACTGCGTTGCGAATATACATCGAAAATATGTTAAGTAAATGTTAAATTTTAATAAAAAAGAGGCTAATAGGGGTGGTTTTTGTTGGTAAATTAACTTTAAGTTCATTAAATGTAGTCCTTAAGTGTTTTTTAGTGAATTTTATTCAATAATATATGTTTTTGGATTATTATTTTGAGTGTTCTGTGCTTTTCTGCTGATAAATTAAAACCTTTTTATTAGTGAAATTTCTGTTTAAAAAGAATAAGCGACAAATGCCAAAGGCATTGTCGCTTTTAAACTACTTTATTTAGCTTTGTGGCTATTTAATATTATAAACTAGCGTAGTATTCTACAAATTTAGCAAGTGCAGATGAATATCCCCACTCGTTATCATACCATGAAACAACTTTAACGAAGTTATCATTTAATGAAATACCAGCTTTCGCATCGAAAATTGAAGCATGATCATCACCAATAAAGTCAGATGATACCACTTCATCTTCAGTGTAAGCCAATACGCCTTTCAATTCACCTTCAGAAGCAGCTTTCATTGCAGCTTTAATTTCTTCGTAAGTTGCAGCTTTTTCTAAACGAACAGTTAAATCAACTACAGAAACATCAGCCACAGGAACGCGGAATGACATGCCTGTTAATTTACCTTTTAATTCAGGTAATACCATGCCTACTGCTTTTGCCGCACCAGTTGATGAAGGAATGATGTTAGAGAAACCACCACGTCCGCCTCTCCAGTCTTTAGCCGAAGGACCATCTACTGTTTTTTGAGTTGCAGTTACCGCGTGAATAGTACTCATTAAGCCTTCAACGATTCCGAAGTTATCGTTTAATACTTTAGCGATTGGCGCTAAACAGTTTGTAGTACAAGATGCATTAGAAACAATAGTTTGATCTGCTGTTAATTTATCATGGTTAACACCCATTACATAAGTAGGGATGTCGCTATCTTTAGCCGGAGCAGAGAAAACAACTTTTTTAGCACCAGCAGCGATGTGTTTTTCAGCATCAGCGCGGGTTAAAAATAAACCTGTAGATTCGATTACTACTTCAACACCAACTGCATCCCATTTCAAGTCGGCAGGATTTCTTTCTGCAGTTACACGAATGGTTTTACCATTAACGACTAAGTTACCATCTACAACTTCAATTGTACCATCGAATTTACCGTGTGTTGTGTCATATTTTAACATATAAGCCATATAATCTGGCTCAATCAAATCGTTAATTGCTACAATTTCTAATCCTCTTTTTAATGCGGCTCTGAAAACCAGTCTGCCGATACGGCCAAAGCCGTTTATTCCAATTTTGCTCATTGTTTTTGTTAATTAGTGTAATGTTTTAATAAATTTAGTATTGGTTCTTTAATAATGGTCTTAATTTTAAGGTTATGCCTTTCGGCAACCACTTGCAGCTGATCTTCCAATTCGGCAGCCACCTTTCCAACGAAATGTAGATCCTCATCATGATATTTAGTAACCATGGGTAAGATGTACGTTTGGAAATATCGTTCAAATCCCTCATCAATTAATTTGAGGATGTACTCGTGTTTAATGTTTTGCGTAAAAAAATCAAAAAAAGAAGTCAAGAACACATTCGCCTGTGGTTTATTATATATTCTTTCTAAAATTTGAGGGCGATCCAGGTTAAAGTTTCTAACAAATTTAACCTCCAGTTCTTCTGGCAATTGTTTACTTAAAAAACTTTTAAGCAGCATTTTTCCGAAATAATTTGAAGATCCTTCATCACCCAGGATATATCCAAGGCCAAAGTTATTACTCATCAATTTTTTACCATCGAAATAGGCAACGTTAGAACCACTTCCCAGCATGCCTACTATGCCCGGCTGATCATAACAAGCGGCTTTTGCCGCACCAAACAAATCATTTTCTACCAAAACTTTGCTGTATCTAAAAAATGATGATAAAGTCTCTGCAAGTTCATCTTTCCGGTCTGCAGAAGAAGCTCCTGCTGCGAAAAAATAAATTTTTTTAATATTTTCTGCGTTGTTTACCAGAACAACTTTTTTGTTCAGGATTTGCAAAATCATTTTAGGATCAACAAAAGTCGGATTTATTCCTGTCGTATTGCAGTGTGCTACAACTCGACCATTTTGTGTTAATTTCCAAAATGCGGTCCTCGATCCACTGTAAACAACTGCTACCATATAATTATATAGATAAAACTTCAGTCATTTCCATTAGATCTGGTTCGAGTTTAAAGCTGTGTGCTGTTAATGCCTCTGTAATACTTGTTAGCTTAATCGCATTACCGTGTAAACCCACCATCTGTTCCGTTTCACCAGCAATTAATGCATTTACTGCTGCAAAGCCAAGTCTGCTCCCTAAAATACGATCGAAGCTACTCGGGCTTCCACCTCTTTGCAAGTGCCCGAGGATGGTTACTTTAGTATCATAATGATCGAAAGTTTCCTTCACCTTTTTTGCGATATCGTAAGCACCACCTTGTTTATGTCCTTCAGCTACTATTACAATGCTGGATGATTTTTTAGTTGCGGCACCCAAAGCTAGTTTGGTAATCAGTTCATCCACACTGGTTGCTCTTTCTGGTAATAAAACAGCTTCTGCACCGCTTGCAATAGAACTTCTAAGTGCAATACAGCCAGAATCTCTTCCCATTACTTCGATAAAAAACAAGCGGTCATGTGCATCTGCAGTATCTCTGATTTTATCAATCGCTTCAATTACGGTATTAATCGCGGTATCGTAACCTAAAGTAAAGTCAGATCCAACCAGGTCGTTATCAATTGTTCCGGGAATTCCGATTACCTTAACGCCAAAAGTTTCCGAAAAACGTTTTGCGCCGGTAAAGGTTCCATCTCCGCCAATAACCACCAAACCATCAATGTTATTTTTCTTTAAGTTTTGGTAAGCGGTTTGTTGTCCCTCTTCTGTTTTAAACTCTAAACAGCGTGCAGTTTTTAATATGGTTCCCCCTAAGTGTAAAATATTACTTACAGATCGGGCGTCCATTGGTTTTATGTTGTCTGTGATTAGTCCCTGATAACCTTGCATTACACCAAACATGTTGATGCCATGGTAAATTCCGGTACGAACAACAGCTCTGATTGCGGCATTCATTCCTGGGGCATCGCCACCAGAAGTAAGTACAGCTATATTTTTAATATTTGGCTCCATCTATGATACGAATATAGTGTGTAATTTTTACACTAAGTAATTTTTTTTATTTTTTTTACTTAATATTGAAAGTCATACCTTTATCTGCTTAAAATAACTAAATTTTACCTTGGAACAAATTTTACCTCATTTAGATTCAGTATTCTCGATAGATTGCGTTTTGTTTGGATTTGATGGTAAGGAACTAAAAATCTTACTCATCGAAAGAAATGAAGAACCATTTAAAGATTGGTGGGCTTTGCCCGGTAATATTGTTGGTGCAGATGAAAGTCTGGATCAATCCGCTTCTCGTATCCTTTATGAACTTACTGGTTTACGTGGTATTTACATGGAGCAGTACTATGCTTTTGGAGATCCTGGGAGGCACCCGCAAGGTAGGGTAATCACACTGGCTTACTATGCTTTGATCCGTTTAGGTGGTGATAAGGAACTTCGTCCGATTAGTACTTACGCCAAACGAGCCAACTGGTTACCCATTACAGATTTACCCAAACTCGCCTTCGATCACCAGAAAATCTACGATAAGGGTTTAGAAAAAATAAAACGGAGGATTAAACACCAGCCAATTGCTTTTGAGTTGCTGCCGGAAAAATTTACCTTAACTCAATTGCAACATGTTTATGAGTTGATTTTGGGTAAAAAGCTGGATAAGCGTAACTTTAGGAAAAAGATTGTCAGCTTTGGTGTGTTAAAGGAGTTGGATGAAAAACAAAAGGGTGTTTCTTATCGCGCTGCAACACTCTATCGTTTTGATAAACGCAGATACGCCAAGTTGTTTGGTAAAGAAATTTCGTTTTAGCGGAAGCAAGGAAGGGGAGCAGAGAGTAAGGAGCAAAGAACAACGAACAAAGAACAACGAACAAGGATCAAAGAACAAGGATTAAGGAGCAAAGATTAAAGATTACACTGCTATATTAAAAGCAAAAGGTCCCGATTGAATTTTCAATCGGGACCTTTTGCTTTTATAGCCTCCAGACTGTAGACTTATGACTCAAGACTCACAACTAAGGACTCCCAACTCAAAACTAGCCTTTCTTAGCAGTTTCTAAATGGTAGTGAACCAAATCATCTATAGGTGAGCGGATAATTTTACCAACTCCCATTTCATAGCGATCGGCAACAATACTTAAAATATCGCGGAAGCTATAACCTACAGAACCTACACAATTTAATTTGTGGTCTTTATAGTTTGGATAGTGAATAACCAATGCTTCGAAGAATGAAGTAAAAGCATAATCTATCGTGCTGAATGCATAATCTTCATAGTTGTCTTTAAAATCGTATAAGAATTTACTGAAACTTGCACAGAAACGGTTCGGTAACGGTTTGTTATAAATGTTATCGAAAATATCTTCGTTGGTTAATGCGTAATTATCGTAGAAAGCCTCACGTAAACCCTTCGGCATGTAACCTTTCATGTAATCACTTAAAATGCGTTTTCCGATGTAAGAACCGCTACCTTCATCACCCAGGAAGTAACCTAAAGAATCGATATTTAAGGTAATGTCATTTCCATCATACAAGCAGGAGTTGGTACCTGTTCCTAAGATAGCAGCAAATCCTGGCTCGTTTCCAAGAAGTGCCCTGCAAGACGCCAGTAGATCATGACCAACAAAAATTTCGGCATTTGTAAAAATCTGTTTCATGGCATCAGCCACAATTTTTACATTACCTGGGGTAGAACATCCAGCGCCATAATAATAAACGGCAGTCAGTTTTTCTCTTTCCAAGTGGTCTGGAAGAGTTTCGTTTAATGATTTTACAATGTATTCTCCTTTTGAAAAATATGGATTGTAACCCTCGGTGTTAAAGTAAATTTTTCTGCCGGCCTCGTTAATCAGACACCAGTTTGTTTTGGTTGATCCACCGTCTGCAATTACTATCATTTTATTTATTTTTGGTTTTAGCACGATAAAAGTATAAAAACTCTTATATTTTGTATCCTTTTTTTTAATAATTTTTTAACAATTTATTGTTGTTGAAATTTAAGTGTGTAAAAAATACACTATATAGGTGCTTTAATCGCATCAAAACCCTAATATTATACTCGGAAGGGCATTGGTCTTTTTTTTTAACGTCAGGAATATTTTACAATTTTAATGCAAATGAATAACAACTTTTTAGATTTTAGGAGCGATACCGTAACCAGACCAACAGCTGGTATGCTGGATGCCATGATGAGTGCGAAGGTGGGTGATGATGTTTTTGGGGAGGATGAAACCGTGATTGCTTTGGAAGAAAAACTTTGTAACACCTTCAATATGGAAGCTGGTTTATTTTGTCCTTCGGGCACGATGACGAACCAAATTGCCATTAAGTGTTTTACACAGCCAATGGATGAGGTAATTTGCGACCAAACTGCCCATGTTTACCGTTATGAAATTGGTGGAATTGCCTTCCACTCCGGCGCATCTGTGAGGTTGCTTCATGGAGAAAGAGGAATTTTAACACCCGAACTGATTGAGCCAGAAATTAATGAAGACAATATTCATTACCCAAATTCCAGTTTAGTCGTGCTGGAAAATACGGTGAATAAAGGGGGCGGGAAATGTTATGACCTGACGCAAATTGCACCTATTCATCACTTATGCAACATTAAAGGTTTGAAACTTCATTTGGATGGCGCGAGAATTTTTAATGCTTTGGTTAAAACTGGCGACAAAGCACAAGACTATGGAAAGTACTTCGATGGCATCTCCGTTTGTTTATCTAAAGGGCTCGGGGCACCTGTTGGATCGGTACTTTTAGGCAGTAAGGAGATGATCAGAAAAGCACGTAAACTTAGAAAAGCGTTTGGAGGTGGAATGCGCCAGGCCGGGTTTTTAGCTGCTGCTGGTATTTATGCACTGGATAATCATGTAGAACGGCTAAAGGAAGATCATCAACATGCACATGCATTGGCCGAAGCATTGTTGAACACCAGCTATGTCATTTCTGTATTGGCTGTAGAAACCAATATTGTAATCTTTGAAGTAGCAAACGGAACCGCAGAAAAAGTTGTGCAGCAATTAAAAGAAAAAGGATTACTTTGTGGTACAACAAGCGGCAGTACGGTCAGATTGGTTACACACTTGGATCTCAGCCCTGCGATGATTGATCAGGCGATTGAAATAATATTACATTTGTAATGAAGTCGGAAGTCTATGAGTCCGGAGTCTGCAATTATCAATTGAAATTGTATTAGTAATAAAGTGAATAGCCAAATGCCTGAAAACCGAATTCCTCAACTGTCTATAACCAAAATACTCATCGCCAACAGGGGTGAAATCGCTTTGCGTATTATGCGCTCGGCGAAAGAAATGGGAATTAAAACGGTCGCAGTGTTTTCTGAAGCGGATCGCGACGCACTCCATGTACGTTACGCTGATGAGGCGATCTGTATCGGTCCGGCACCATCAAACCAGAGCTACCTGGTTGGCGAAAAAATTATCGATGCCTGTAAAATAACCGGGGCTGATGCCATTCATCCAGGCTACGGATTCCTGTCGGAAAATGCTGCCTTTGCCAAGCAGGTTGCTGATGCAGGACTAATTTTAATCGGCCCCTCTGCCGAAGCGATGGAAATCATGGGGAATAAGTTATCGGCAAAAGCAGCTGCATTAAAATACAATATTCCAATGGTTCCCGGAACGGAAGAAGCCATTACTGATGTAAATGAAGCCAAAGAAAGGGCAATTGAGGTTGGTTTTCCGATCCTGATTAAAGCTGCCGCAGGCGGTGGTGGAAAAGGCATGCGCATTGTAGAAGGTATTGATGATTTTGAAGAACAAATGGACCTGGCAGTGAGCGAAGCTACATCTGCCTTTGGAGATGGTGCCGTATTCATTGAGCGTTATGTCACTTCTCCCAGACATATCGAAATCCAGGTTTTGGGTGATCATTATGGAAACATCGTTCACCTTTTCGAAAGAGAATGTTCGGTACAACGCCGGCACCAAAAAGTGGTAGAGGAAGCCCCGTCATCGGTGTTAACACCAGAAATTCGTGAGGAAATGGGGAAATGTGCAGTCGATGTTGCGCGGTCTGTTAATTACACTGGCGCCGGAACAGTAGAATTCATTTTAGATCAAAATCTCGATTTCTTTTTCCTGGAAATGAATACGCGGCTGCAGGTAGAACATCCGGTAACGGAGTTGATTACCGGTATCGATTTAGTAAAAGAACAAATAAAGATCGCAGCAGGCAAAGAACTGAGTTTCCGACAGGAAGATTTAAAAATTAGCGGACATGCTGTTGAACTTCGGGTTTATGCCGAAGATCCGAACAACAATTTCCTGCCGGATATTGGCATACTTGAAACTTACAAAACCCCAAAAGGGAACGGTGTTCGGGTAGATGATGGCTTTGAACAAGGCATGGAGATTCCGATTTATTATGATCCCATGATTGCCAAGTTGATTACTTATGGTAAGGATAGGGCAGAAGCCATTGCCAGAATGGTGAGGGCCATAGCAGAATATGAGATTACCGGGATAGAAACTACCCTTGCATTTGGTAATTTTGTGATGCAGCACGAAGCCTTTAAAACTGGAAATTTCGATACTCATTTTGTATCTAAATACTTTAAGCAAGATGAAATTAAGCCTGTAAATACTGACGAGGCGTTGATTGCTGCCATTGTTGCTGCTAAATTTTTTCAGAAAAGCGTATCGAAAGGGGAGCCTAAGCAAGCTACCCAATCGTCGAACTGGAGAAAAAATAGATTGAAATACTAATTTGTTAATCCTTAAATAGTAAGGATCTAAACTGAAAAACTAACAAGATAAATCATGTTTACCGGAATTATAGAAACGCTGGGCGAGGTTACCGCCATTCAAAACGACCATACCAACATTCACTTTACCATATCATCTGCCATCAGCCACGAATTAATGATCGATCAGAGTGTGGCGCACAACGGCGTTTGCCTTACTGTTGTGTCGTTATCAGATACATCCCATACGGTTACAGCTATAGATGAAACCCTCAATAAGACCAGCTTAGGAAATTTAAAAGTTGGAAGCCGGGTAAATCTGGAACGTTGCATGCAAATGAATGCCCGTTTGGATGGGCATATTGTTCAGGGCCACGTAGATCAAACTGCGGTTTGTGTTAAAAGAGAAGAATTAGACGGCAGCTGGGAATATCGGTTTAAATATGATAGCACCTCTGGAAATGTCACTGTAGAAAAAGGCTCTGCTTGTGTAAACGGCATCAGTTTAACAGTTGTTAATTCTACTGCAGATGAATTTTCTGTTTTCATTATTCCATATACTTTCGAGCATACCAATTTGCAGGAAGTTCAGGTGGGTGATACCGTAAACCTGGAATTTGATATTATTGGGAAATACGTGGCCAGATTGATGAATAGGTAGCAAAAGTTAACTTAGGCGGTACTAGCCTGACAAGTGATATTGTAAAGTTAACTTTCGTTTAGAGATGAAAGCAGTTTGATACTTCAATTACTTTCATCTATTTTTTTTACCAATTTATAAAAGGGAAGCTTACAAAGTTATTTTGCTTTACGGATATAAACATATTCAACTGTGTGTGTAATGTTATTAATATGATGGGTAGCAATATTTCTCAATTCGTTATTTACAAGGTTGAAAACTGATGTAGAACTTCCATTTTTCAGTGATATTTCGTTGCCTGTTCTCGAATAGGTTTGTTCCGGTGAGTTCCAATAATCGCAGGCTGGCCCGCCGGCAGAAAAACGGTAAGTGCCATCGTTTAAAAAGGTAAATTTCACTTCAGCGCCTATACAACCACTTTGCACTATGCTGTAATTGGTTTCTAACTTTCCATTTACTGTCATGGCCGGCGTTACGGTTGCGGTTGATAATGTCCAATCGTAATTGGTAAGATCATTATTGCTTCCATTGTTTTTTTTACAAGCGAAGGTGAGGATGATGGCGAAAATAAAGAGTAGTTTTCTCATTTGTTTTTGATTTTCTTTAAAACGCATTAAAGATTAGTTACGCTACAAGAGTTTTGTTAATTATTTTTACGATGAGACTCGCTTGCAGGATCTTAAATGTGTTTTTGGGTCAGATGGATGGTTTTGAGCTTTCGAGTGATGCCGTTTTGAAAATAACGATTAATGCTTTAATATTGCAGCTTTGGTAGTTATGGTTCTCTGTTGGCCTAACTTTTATTGCGTATAATAAATTTAGATGTACAGTAAAGATGAAGCCGCCAGGTTAAGGCAGCAATTTTGGATTAGTTTCGGACAGTACATGAAACCCGTTCCTTCGGCAAGTGGGAGCACCGTACACTGGATTAATTACAAAACAGGCGTCAAAAATATCTTTTTTAAAATGGAAGTGGATAATAAAAAGGCTAGTATCGCTATTCAGCTGAGCCATCCAGATCCGGATATTCGCCATTTAATTTTTGATCAGTTCGAAGAATTTAAACTGATGTTTATTAATACTGTTGGAGAAGAGTGGGACTGGATTAGAGATTTTACGGACGAATATGGTAAAATCATTAGTCAGATTTCGCTTTCTATAACAGACGTAAGCATCTTCAATCAACAACATTGGCCCAAACTCATTTCCTTTTTTAAGCCTAGAATTATCGCCCTTGATGATTTTTGGGATAATGTTAAACCAGTTTTCGAAGACCTGGTTTAATCAGCAGGACTTAACTGGGCAATGCGATCTTTCGTGAACTTTATTTCTTCCTGATCATCTACCGGGTTAGGCTTGGTTTTAAGGTATAGTTGATAATAATTAAGTGCAGATTTCTGCTGGTTTAATTTAGTATCGTAAAGGGTGGCCAGGCGATAATAGAGGGTTGGGTTGGCTTTAAATTGTAAACCCTTTTTATAAGCTGAATTCGCCAGCGCAAACTGACTATTTTCTTCATATACTAAACCCAAGAGCGCATAATAACTTGCTGTATTAGGAGAGATTGCTTCATCAATTGTTTTTTTGGCATAAACGGCAGCCATTTTATAGTTTTTTAAGTATCGATAACTTAAGCTGGTATAATATAAAGTGTTCTCATTCTGCATGAGCAATTTTTCAAGTAAGGTAAAAAGCTTAATTGCTCTATCATATTTTTTAGTGTAATAATAGGCTTTGGCTACATCTTTAATTACACCGGCATCCGTTCCATCCCGCATTAATATTTCTCCGGAGGTAATTACTTCCTGATACTTTTTTAATTGGTTGGCGATTGGAAGCTTCGCCCGCTGCAATACAAGATTCTCACTGTCAGCTTTAATTGCGATATGGAGTACCTCATAAGCCAGGTCATAATTTTGGGAAATGGAATGCACTTCGGCCAGGTCGCCGGCAACGTCGCCCTCATTCGGGTTAATCTGATTTGCTTTTAGCAAGTAAACATATCTTAAAGAATCTTTGGCAGATGGATACAGATTCGAGAGCAGCTTATAAACGTTGAAATTATTACTGTCGATTTTTACAATCTCTCCGTAATATTTTTTCGCCTTATCGTTATTGCCACGTTTGGTGCTGATATTTCCTAGGCTAAAAAGAATTGGCAAACTTTGAGGTTGTTTCTGGTAAGCTCGGTGATAATACTTTTCAGCTTCGCCATTGTTGCCAGCCATTAGAAAACAATAGGCGATCTGCGTTAAGGCTTTTATGTCCTGAGGATCCTCACCGAAAACACTTTTTAGATATACTGCAGCATCTGCATAGTGCTGGCTCTGGTATAAATCAAACAACTTGTCTTTATCTACAATTGCCTCATTTTGTGCATGGCAGAAAGATGAGAATATAATGAATAGAAGAAGTGTGCCAAATTTTTTCATAACCTTAATATTTTGAACTAATTTATTAGTTGTTTTCGGTTATTCCAAATTAGAATGGAAGATCAGGTAAATAAAACAAATTGAAGGCGAGTGGGTTTATAAATAGAACAGTATAAAATTTAAAAATTAGAACCTATGAATACTTTAAAGAAATTCGAATTGATGGAAAAAATTGTGCGTGAGTTGGAGGATTTACAGAACTCGCAAACGGCACTTATCCAAAAGATTGGTAAGATCGAAGTTGACAATATCGAACTGGGAGATGGCAGGTTGGAAAAAGATTTACCAGATATTCATCAAAATTTAGCTGATAACTTAGATACTATTTCAGGAATTTTAGATTACTTTGCAGGCAAAACACAAAATTTTGGCGATAAAAACAATGTTGATGCCTTGAAAGAACAAGAAGCAATCAACAATGCCACAAGCTAATTAACTTCAACTCAATTTTTATGAAATCTTTATCATTAACTATTGCCTGTTTATTTGTATGCTTCTTTGCAAGTGCACAGATATTACCAACTTTCCAGCTAGGCGTTAAGGCCGGAGCCAATTTTTCAAAGTTTGATAGCGAGAACACTTTTAGCAGTGATAACCGTGCAGGCTTTTACGGCGGTTTATGGGCAAGGATTGGTGGCGCAGGTGTTCACTTCCAGCCAGAACTTTACATTTCCGGTAAGAAAACGAATTTAGTTAGTGAGTCAACAGGCCAGGTAAACAAAGTAAGCTTTACCAGTTTAGACGTTCCATTATTAGTTGGAACAAAAATTGGTGCATTGGGTGTTGGCGTTAGATTAAACACGGGTCCGATGGTTTCATTTATTCTGGATGAAAGTCAAAGTTTTAGCCAGGCTACTGGAAATGTCTTCAATGGCAACTTTAAAAATCAGGCATTTGCTTGGCAATTTGGTGCAGCGCTTGACATTAAAAAATTAAGTATTGATGCCCGTTATGAACTTGGTTTATCTAAATTGAACAAAGCCGGATATCCAGGAACGAAATTGAATTTGTTTACAGTAGGTTTAGGATATAGAATTTTCTAGGTGGATAATTAATTTTATCCATTAATGAAAAGAGCGGACATTACATCCGCTCTTTTTTTATGGCGTTTTTTCGGTATCGATTTCTGTCAGCTCATAAGCGTACGATCCTTTTTTAGGGATAATTGGGGTTTCTCTGCCTATACTTAAAGCCTTAATATAAGATGCACCAAAGTAAAAGATCAGCGAAGAATAAAATACGAAAAGCATAATCACGATAATAGAACCTGCCGATCCGTAAATGTTACTGATATTGCTTAAAGGCAATAGAATTCGTAAAATGTATTTTCCGGCAGTGAACAAACAGCCAGTAAGTAAGCCGCCAGAAAAGGCTGCTTTCCAGGTTGGTCTGCCATTGGTTAAAAACCTGAAGAGCATCGTAAACCAGGTGGTTACGATAATTACAAAAATGATCTGATTAAGTATTGAAGTAAGAATTAATCCGAAAGATGGCGAATTGGTTTTCAAATAAGCGCCGATAATGGCCTGAACACTATCTGCCAGTAAACCGATGAAGAACAAAATCCCGGCAAATAGAATAATGGTCATGGATATGGCCCTTGATTTCAAAGTAGCCAATATTCCTTTTTTATCCTTTTGGCCGATGTTCCAGATCTGTTCTAAGGAATTTTTGATGACGTTAAATAGGGTAGTGGCTACAAAAAGGAAAAAGATAAAACTGAATAAGGTAATATACCAGGCCTGATCAATTCCCCTAATGTTTCGCAGGGTTAATTTAATTTGTTTAATGCTATCCTCGTCCAGAATATTGGCGAGCCGCTCAAAAATATTGGTGAATAAGGTGCGCTTATCTGTGAAAATTCCAAATAAGCGAATCAGGATAATCAATATTGGGGGTAATGCAAAATTGGTAAAGAATGCAGTAGCTCCTGCTAATCGTAACGGATCATTTTGTTGAAATAAAATAAAAGCATTTCTCCCCGTCAAGAAAAAAAAGCGTAATTCATCCGTTAGTTTAGACAGCATGTTCAGTTAAATAAAAGGCCGAAATTACTTAAAATACTTTATTTCGTTTCATTTGTATATAGATTGTTATTTATCGACCTTTTTAAAAATCAGTAGTGTTTTATCTCCATTCAGTAACCTAAGTTCACCCTCTGTCGTTTTAGCGCCAGTTACCTGATTAATGGCTTGCATGTATGCCCGTTCTGCGGCATCCGTTTCCTGGCAGAACATTCTGGTGCTTATAACATCTTTCAATGAAATTTTTTGTTCCTTAAGTTCCAATTTGCCACCGTAGCTGTTGCAAAATGATTTACCACTAATTTTTAAGCTGTCAGCGAAAACGAGCGTGGCTTTCGTAGTTGATGGAAGTGTTAAGCCAGGAAGTTCCGTTAATTCCCATTTGGTGTTCTCTAATTTTTTAATGTCGATTTTTTCCTTACATGCACTAAACAGCCCAATGATTATGGTAAGGGTAAATAGATTTTTCATAATTATTATTTTCACTGTTGCAACAATAATTAATCCAATAACTTGCTTTTGGTACCAGATTGCTTTTTATTTCAAATTATTGTAGCATTCAAATAGGTTTTGAGCATTCTTTTTAAGTGATTAAATTCTGATTCGGATATGTTAACCGGCTATAGGCTTTAAAAAATCTCCATCAATAATCAATAATTTTACACCTTCGGCAGATATAGACCTGTGGGTACTTAAATCATCAGATACCACATAGGTCATGCCTTTTAATAAGCTGACAGTAGTTCCATCTTTCATTTCACTTATAAAACTTCCCTCAAGACATTGTACAATATGGCCTTTTAAACACCAGTGATCGGCAAGATAATCGGGAGAGTATTCTACAATTCTAACTCTCAAACCATCTAAATTTAAGGTTTGCCAGGTAGCTGTTCCCCGGGTGCCGGCATGTTTTGTTTTTTCAATTTGGGTCCAATCGATTTGGGTAAAAGGAATGCTATACATCTTATTTTGAGTGATAATTGTGTTGTTTCTGTACAATTTAGACTAAATTATATAAAAGTGAAATTTTAATCGGATGAAAGAAATAAAGATAATAAATTAGCAAAAAAAAGCCAGAACCTCCATCCTATGAAAACGACCATATTAGCTCTTTTACTTTCCGTAACTTTATTTGCGTGTAAACCAGGCAAATTAGAAACTGCCTATATACCAAAAGCGTATGCAAATGATGATTTTAACGAGTTTCCGAAAGTTAAAAATCAAACATTAGAAATTATAAAGATAGAACCGGAAACGCCGGAGGGGAAGGAAAGTTTTTCTCTTAAGTTTAAGGATACAACAATTGCCATTCAGGATCATCCAAAGCCATTGGCTAATAAATTTAAGGAAGCGAGATTTATCAATACCCAGAAAACAGCGGCACTGGTTCAGGTGGAAGACGGCACAGGATTGGTTTCTCCATTTTATGTGGTCTCGTTAACGGATGGGAAAGTTGGTGTAACCAGTTTGTACAGGGAATCGAACGGTAAAAACGATAAAAAATATACGAAAGGCATACAAGAGATGAGCCTCAGCAATATTATTGTAAACAATGATTTCGCTATTGCTCTGGTAAATGGAAAAATCTATCCGATAAAGAGACAGAATGATAGCGAACGTATTCAAGGCGACTTCCTGTTCAATTCTTCAGATAAAAAAACGCTCGTCTTCGTTACAGGAAATTCCCTTTATCAGGTTAATTATCGTACTGGCGAAACGAATAATCTCACACTCCCTGCAAAAGTTGCGCAGTCTTCAAACGTTGCCGAGGAAATCAGAAGGGGATACAGCTGGGCTACTAATGCTAAGGGAACAACCTTCTTGAAGCAAAATCCAGATGAAGACCGTATTGTTGATATCAGTGAATTTAAAAAGTAATTAATTATTTTGTAACCATCGATCTAAACGTTAGGTTTATCCGCGGGGTAAAAACCTTTTTTGTTGGAGGTAAGCGATGTAGCCAATTTGTTTGCGTAGCATCTTTCATCTCCAACAAACTTCCATTTTCTAAAATCATACTTATAGTTTGTTTAGAGACTTTGTGTTTAAAAAGAAATTTTCTTTCCGCGCCAAAACTCATAGATGCAATGCTGGTATTTTTACCTAATGCTTTTTCATCATCGCTATGGTAGGCCATGCCTTCATCTCCATTATGATAAAGGTTTAAGAGACATGAATTATATTTAGCTCCTGTATTTTCTTCGGCAGTATGTTTAAGTTGCAGAAGCTCTTTTGTCCAAGGTAGGGCATGTTTTGTAGTCTTAGAGTAGGTATAAGCATATTCATGGTCACCATACCAGGCTACTTTTCTTTTTGTAATGATGTGTTTCCCCATAATGAAAGCCTCATCATTTTTCCAATCGATGGTATTTAACAGTGCTTCGAAATAGGCGTTTGATTCTTCCACTGTAAATAATTGACCAAAATATCGCACCGTTCCATCATAAGGAAGGAGATTTTCATTTAAGCTTATTGTTGAACTGAACAAATCCATTTTTTATATGTAGTAATTAAACAGCGTGCACAGGGTCTGAAACCTGCATCAATTGCTTCCTGTTCCGATTTAAAAAATACACGGTTTTCCTTTTTCATCCGCTTGCCGGATTTACATTGAAGGCTTCCATAAATTTTCAGCTTTATGTTTCCCCCAAGGCAAATTTCCTTATTTTTTATCTTCTCGGCTAAATCTGTAGAAGATAGTTCATGGTGATTAATCATTCTATCAATAACTGGTTTCCATTTTTGCTGCTTCCCAACCTATAATGGCCGTTTTGCGATTAGGATCCCACCGATAGCCGCCTAAGGCCCCGCTAGCCTGAATTACCCGATGGCATGGAATTAAAAATGCAACAGGGTTATCGCCAATTGCGCTTCCTGCAGCTCTCGATGCCTTTGGCTGCCCAATTTCGTTCGCAATACGTCCGTAGGTAGATAAGCCGCCCATTGGGATTTTTAATAGGGTTTCCCAAATTTTCAACTGAAAGTCTGTACCCTTTAAATGAAGCTTCACCTGTTTTAGTTTAGTCCAGTCATGCTGAAAGATGGCCAGCGCATTTTGCTGAATAAGATCGGTTTTTGGCATATAGCTGGCGGCGGGGAATTTGTTTTTCAGCTGCATTAAAGCTAATTCATCATCTTCCGAGAAAACAAGGTGGCAAATTCCTGTTGGTGTTGAGGCTACAATAACAGTTCCGAATGGTGTTTCTGCAAAGCTATAATTGATCGCTAAGTTTTCACCACCATTTTTATATTCGCCCGGTGTCATTCCTTCGATAGTTACAAACAAATCATGCAATCTGCTGGTGCCTGATAAACCGGTTTGCAATGCTGTTTCAAATAGTGAAAACTGGTTTTCTTTTAAGCATGTTTTTGCGTATCCGATGCTAATATACTGTAGAAATTTTTTCGGACTGGTACCGGCCCATTCACTAAAAAGACGCTGAAAATGAAAAGGACTTAAATTAGCTTTTTCGGCAATTTCTTCAAGACTTGGCTGCCTTTTGAAATTTAGCTGAATAAACTTTATCGCTTCTGCAATTCTAGTGAAGTTAATTTCGTCTTGTGCTTTCATTCTTTTAATTATTATACACAAAATTACTTCAAGAATAAAAAATATAACACCCGATAATTGCTGTGTTTTGACTATTCTAAAATTGATTTTCGATTACTATTGAACTTTAATAATACCAGTTCAATGCGAATTGAGTAATACTATTATCATCCAATGAGCATTTTTCAATTCAAGAATGTGCTTCTTTGTATTGAATAAAATTAGTCCGGTTATAGCAGCTTTTCTTCCCTTTTCACTAGTAAAAGCTCTTCATCGCTCAGTGCTAAATAGCCAAATTCATAACAGAAAATATATTTTTTGCCGTTTTGAGTGTAATAAGTATGCGTATGGTAATCGAAATTAAACCCGGCAGTGAGCATTTTTTTCTTTGATACTTTTACTTTGCCATCTGGATTGAATTTAGCTAACAATGTGCGATTTTTTTTAAGAGCCAAATTAATTCTCTTAAAAACCAATCCATTTTCATTTTTCAGGTGGTTGTTATAGCTATTTCTACAGTTATCATCACAAAATTTTTTATCGGTTCTACCTTTTACGGCTTTACCACAGTCTAAACATAAGCGCTCCATAATAAAATTAGATTAGGTATTATGGGATGATGTTTAAAACTAACTAATTTTTTTTGTAGCCAAAATAAAAATTCAAATTTTCTATTAGCTGATGTTTCAAATCAGTAAAAAAATGTAAGCTGCCGGATTTTGCGTCTATGATTGATTTCGTGACAATCAAAACCAGCATAATGCTTAATCACATCGAAAGATTTTGAAACTCCCTTTTTAGTTTTCTCATTTTAATCCAATTAAAAATTGCATGAAAAGGAGATCTGATATAATGACGGCCCACTGTGGTTAGATTTAGATACATACGATCGTTGTCAAAGATCACAGTAAGTTGTTTTCCCCAGGTTAGTAGTCCTGTTGGTTTGGTACATCTGATCATGTGTTGCCCGGAATCATTGATCTTTAACTCCGGATACCTCAATTTTAAAATTTCCATCAATATAACACCGTTTGTGGTCCGGTTTTTCCCTTTAATTATTGTAAGATGATTTAGGAAATAGAGACTGCCATTCATAAATACCCAAAAGAATACAATTAAAAAGGCTCCGGTTTTAGTAATGTGATTAGGATAATTGAATAATGGTAAAATTGGGAGCGAGAGAATGATGATCCAAATTAGATTTTCATAAAGCCTGTTAAAAAATAATTCCGTATTGAAATGATATATCAACAACGATCTTTGAATACTAAGCTTCGTATTGATTTTTTGCCTCATGAATAAATATAGACATATTCTCCTAATCTTATAAGAGTAAACGATTTGAACTGATTGTTGGGGCTATAGATTATAAAATACCTGCCAATTTTCCAGATTTTTTTCTTCAACTGATTTTATCCGTTTTTAAACGTTTATAAACGACTATAAACATTTAACAACCGACTAATGCTTTTTAGTAGTTGCACCTTTGTATTGTCGGTAGCGAGGAGTTTACCGTTCATTAAACAATAAGAAACTTAAATTTAAAGATCATGGAAAGTGCAATTAACAAAGTAGTATTGAGCGGTTTTGCAGGAGCAGACGCAGAAGTTAAAAATTTATCAGGGAATCAAAGATTAGCCAGGGTAAATCTAGCCGTAAATGAGTATTATAAAAACGCATCAGGCGAAGAAACAAAAAGAACAAACTGGTTTTCGCTTACTTTTTGGAATGATAAAGCGGACCTTGCTTCGGCTCAGATTAAAAAAGGCACTAAATTAACCATAGAAGGCAAACTTATAACAGGATCATACCTGGCAAAGGATGGCACGAAAAAATTTACTACAGACATCGTGGTGAGTGAAGTAGTCATCAAAGAAATTGATTTAGTGAACTAGTTCAATGCCTAATTATATGGGATAAAGTAATCAAGCTAATTGAAGCCTGATTACTTTATTCATTAAAGTTTAATCGATGTGCCTAAATAATAGTTAATACCTGCAGCGGCATTATAATATCTGCCACCCATAGCATTTAAATCATTTCCTAAGCTGTAGTTTTTGTTTAGAAGATTATTGATCCCGCCAAAAATTTCAAGTTTGATGTTTTTGATGCGGATGTTGCGCATGCCAGTCTTAAGCTCAACCAGGTGATAGTTTTTAGCAAAAACACTGTTGGCATCATTAAGCGGAATACTTGAAGTATAATTGTGTTGGGCAAAAAAGTATAGACCGTTGATAAATTGAAAATCTAGACTGCTTACCACAACATTTGCAGGAACACCGGTTAGCTTGTTGCCGTCGAAACTTACATTTCCAGCTGTAAATTCTTTGAATCTGAAGTGACTATAAGTGTAATTGGCTTTTAATTCGATTGCATTTAAGAATGAAACGTCGTTTCTGATGAGCCAAAATGCAGTTTCCAGTTCAAGCCCCTTTTGCGAAGTTCCGCCCGCATTGATAAAAAATTCTGCGTCATTTGCATTCAACCTCCGCACAATTGCATCATTCAGGTTGAATTGAAATACATTAGCAGCCAAACGAAGGCGGTTGTTTTTTAGATGGTACCTAAAACCTGCTTCATAATTCCAGCCAAGTTCTGCCTGAAGATCATTGTTGATATTATTATCCGAAGCCCTGACCTCGGCTATTGTAGGCGGTGAATAACCTTTACTTATAGATGCCCTGATTGATAATTCGTTGCTTAATAAATAAGATACCGCAAGTTTTGGCATCAGTTCAGTATCAAACTTCCTTTCCTTTAATGCGATAGCAGTTGGAAAAAAGCTTTCATATTTGTATTTATAGAAGTTCAGGCTCGAAGCCAGTTCAATTAGAAGTTTACTGCTGATATCGAAGTTTAATCTGAGAAAAGCGAAATTCTGGTTGGCTTTTAAGTGATCAAAAGCCTGCATTGCAGCAGGGCTGCCAACATTATTATCGAAATTTTTGATTTCTGTTTTTGTTGCACTGCTTTCCACACCCAATTGTGCATTAAATTTTAACAGATCGTTGTTTTGCTGATAATCAACAAAAGTTCGGAGTCCTAAAGTACCTTCATATCGTTTTTCGTAATTGGTAATAAATGGATTTTTAAAGTCGGTATAACTTCCGAATACTGCGATTACATGTTTGAAGTTCTTACTGATCTGGTAGTCATTTGATAAACCGCCGAACAACGTTTTGTTGTAAATGGCTGCTTGTTGAGATGCGGCCCCTGGTAGCGTTGCCGTTGCAGGTCTGGCAGCTTTTGGATCGCGTTCAAACTGTGCTAAAGTTAAGCCGCCAGGTGTTTCGTAGTTGAGGTCGCTATAAAAAGCGTAAAGTTTTAAGTTTCCCTTGTTGCTGTAATTCCACAGATGGTTGGTTTGGAAGTATTTTCTTTCCATTGCGCTATTTTCCCGAAAACCATCGCTCCGCTGGTAACCTTGCATAAAACTGAAACTGTAGTTCTTGTATCTTTGCTGGATTGCGGCTGTTTGGTGGAATAAGCCGTAAGAGCCTGCAGTAACCGATGCAGACACACTACTTTCATTTGTTGGCTGCGGTGAAATTAAAATTGTTCCGCCTGTATTGGCGCCAAAAATACCGGCTTCCGGACCTTTGTAAACCTCAATACTTCCAAGTGATAAAGGATCTAGCGCATTTAAATAGGTATTTCCGCCTGCATCTGTTAGTGGAAAATCATCAATATAAATTTTAATATTTCTAATTCCGAAAGGGGAGCGGAGTAAACTTCCCCGTAAGGATAGGCGATAACTACCTGGAGATCTTTCTTCCATTCGTAAACCTGGAATGGTATTGAATGTGCTTACCAATGAGTTGTTCTGTTGGGTTCGTATTAGGTTACTGTCAATCAAACTCACCGCTGAAACTGATCTCAATAGCGGTTGGTTATTGTAGTAGCCCCGAACAATGACTTCATTTAATTTTTCAGCAGAATCAGTTTTACTTATTTGCGCAAATGCGGCGATACAAAGAAATAGTGAAATCGAAGTAAAAAGTATTTTCAATATTATAAAGATTTAGTAAACATCTGGAGGAGATGTATGGTTCCAGCACCTCCTCCAGTTTGATCAAATGAATTATTAATTATTTTGCAGCCACTCTCCAAACTACGCCACTTACATCATCGGCAACTAATAAAGCGCCATCTGGAGTAAAGGTAACGCCTACAGGTCTGCCGTATACATCTGCCTTATCTGCATCAGCAACAAAGCCCGTCAGGAAATCTTCTGGCTTGCCTGTTGGTTTTCCGTTTTTGAAAGGTACAAATACCACCTTATAACCTGAAATTTCTGATCGGTTCCAGGATCCATGTTGACCGACAAAGGCTCCGCCTTGATATTTTGAAGGGTATTTGGTACCCTTATAGAAAGCTAAACCCAAAGATGCTGTATGTGATCCAACCGGGACATCCGGCACTATTGTCTTCTTAACCAGATCTGGATTTTTCCCTTTCAGCCTTGGATCTTCATTTTGTCCGAAATAAGCATATGGCCAACCATAAAAGCCACCTTCTTTTACACTGGTAATATAATCAGGAACCAAGTCATCACCCAGGCCATCACGTTCATTAACAGCTGTCCAGAGCATATTTGATCCAGGTGCCCAATCTATTCCAACCGGATTACGTAATCCTGCGGCAAATATTTTTTCACCTGTACCATCGGGATTAATCTCCAGAATATTTGCTCTCCTAACTTCATTCTCCATGCCGTTTTCACCAACATTACTTCCAGACCCAACCGTTACATAGATTTTGCTTTTATCTGCATTGGCAATCAGGTTTCTGGTCCAGTGGTTATTGTAACCACCGGCGGGAAGACTCATAATTTTTTTTCCTGTAGCTGTAATTTTGGTATCACCAGCTTTATAAGGATATTGCCACACACCATCAGTATTGGCAACATAGAAAGAATTGCCAATGATTAGCATTCCATATGGCTGATTTAAGCCAGTTAAAAAGGTAGTAGTTAATTCTGGTTTACCATCTTTATTGGCATCTCTGTAAAGTAAAATGGTATTGGCGCTTTGTCCCGCAACTTCAGACTTTGCTTTTCCGGTTACGGTATTGGCAATTTTCTCTTTTGTAGAGCGTTCGGAATTTGAAAGTGCAACCAATACATCACCATTGGGTGCCACAATGGTATTCCGTGGACTTTTAATGTTGGTTGCAAATCTGGTTACTACGAAGCCTTCTGGTGCTATCGGTGTTTTATTTTCGGGCCAACCGATTACTTTGCTGAACTTATTTTTGGCAGCTGTAGTGTCTGGAGCTGGCAAGTTAAGTGATTCACTTGTGGTCGTGACAGTGGTATCTGTACCTTGCGGTTCTGATTTAGAGTTTGATTGGCAACTTGCGAGCAAAGCCGCGGAGAATATGGAAGCGTAAAAATAATATTGTTTCATGTTTTTCTTTTTTCGTAAATAAGAAGATTTTCGAAATGATAACATATTAAATGCAGAGATGTTTGTTAAATAAATCCTATTCAAATCACTGAAACGAATAACTAAAAATTATTTTACTAGAAGTTTAGCTGCTTAAAATCTTTCCTTTTTCTGCATCAAATTCTTCCTGGGATAAAATTCCGGCATCAAGCAATTCCTTCAAATCAAGCAAAGCCTGTTTTTTTGCTGATAAGTCTAATTTTGGTTTTTCATCAGCCATTGAAGTTTCTGCAGGTTTATCATAGGTTGCTTGTGTCGCTGGATTATACTGCAGGAGTAATACCGTAATCTCATTATAGCCTTTGATGTTCGCATAATCTATAGCCTTTTGCTCTTTCGCATTTACGATGGTTCCATCTGCCTGGTGCTCCAATAGCAATTTTACAATGTCTTTTTTACCATTCGCAGCCGCATAGTGCAATGCCGTATTGCCACTTTCATCCTGAATATCAATAGTGGCCCCTTTTTCAATCAATAACTTTACCATGCTCACATTTCCACTTTTCGCAGCTACGTGAAGCAAACTTTCCCCGCCATAACCGTAATCGGTATCTAGCATAAATGTACTTACTGATGATAGATTCGTTGCACTTTCTACCCAATCCAGGTAAGAATACATCGAGGTTTCATCACCGGAAACAGGTTTGGCGTAATTTACATCGACACCGTTTTCCAGGAATAGCGCCACAATCTCTTTCTGATTATTTGCACAAGCATACCAGATTGGCGATTGCCCGTTCTTTGATGATACCAATACATCAGCACCTTTGTCCATCAACAATTTGATCAGCATCCTGTTGCTATCATAACAAGCTTGCAGTAGTGCACTTTCGCCATTGTGGTTTATATGGTTGATGTCGGCTCCGTTTTCTAAAAGAAATTCTGTTACCGGAACGTTTTTAGATGCCACCGCAAAGAGTAAAGGTGTGTTCCCGTTTTTGTTAGTGGTGTTTACGTTCGCGCCTTTGTCCAGTAGCATCTTCACCACCTCTTTATTCCTCCAGCTGGAAGCAATAAGGAGCGGTGTTTCTGCCTCATTATTTTCCTCGTCTACAGCTAATCCATTTTCCAGTAATTTTTCTAAAACTTCGATCTGTCCGCTTCGGGCTGTTAAATGAAGTAAACCATTTCCACCCAGATCTTTAATTTCGGCCTTTGCGCCTTGAGATAAAAGGTATAAGGCTGTTTGTTTTTGCTTCTGTAAACAAGCAAAGTAGAGCGGCGTTTCTCCTGCATGATCCTCATAGTTTAGATCTGCTCCGGCATTGATCAGCAACTGAACGAGATCCAGATAGCCACGATGGGCAGCATAATGCAAAGCTGTTCTTCCTTTTTCGTCAGTATAACCTACTTCCACTTCACCGTTGGCCAACAATAATTCGGCTATTTTTCTTTTGCCGCTTTCGCAGGCAATTATAAATGACATTGACATATTCTTGAATCAGATTAAGCGTTTTTCATTAATAGTTCTACTGTTTTGATCTTCAGATTATCATCAGAAGCAAGCATCAGCGGTGTTTTATCCTCGTCGTTAGTAATGGAAGCATCTGCTCCATTTTCCAGCAATAGTTTTACTTTTTTGTAGGTCTCCTTGGCCTTTTCTGCTTCAAAGTTGACGTTGAAGGCGCAAACTTTATGCAGGAGTGTATTACCATGATTATCCTGACGGTTAACATCCAAACTGCCAGAATCTAAAACTGCTTGCAAAATTTCAGGTTGTTTCTCTGCGATTAAATCCAGTGGGGTTTTGTCTTTCCCATAATAAGTACTGGCCTGATTAAGATCTGCACCATCGCTAATCATTGTACGCAAAAGTTCAATGTTTTTATCACTCACATACATCATTCTCAAATATTCGAAAAATAGGCTTACGCCGGCATTATTGATCGTTTCAAAATCCGGACTGCCAAAATCTCTTAATTTTAAATAAAGGCTGAGGTCTTGTTTATGTGCTACCGCATAAAAGAAGGCAGAATTTCCCTCCTGATCGAGGTCATTTGGATTTGCACCATTTTGCAATAATATATCCAGGTAATCGGGCTTGTTAAACTCGATAGCGGTGATCAGTGGAGTCTTCTTTACGATATTAGGTGCATTCACATCTACACCTTCATTTATTAATAGTTCCAGGTAGGAAATGGAAAGCTGCGGTTTCATCAGATTGGTTTTGATTACCTGATGGATGAGGTTTTCTTCTGCATTGTTCGTAAAATTAACATCACATCCTGCATCAATTAACATTTTGATCTTCTCTACACTGGCGCCTTTCTCGAAGAAATAATTAATCAATGTTTTGGCTTCTACTTCGTCATTCAGGTTTTCGAAATTGGAAATAAAATCCTGAAAGAAACTAAGCGCTCTTTCATCATTTTTTAAATTCCATACAACTTTGCCGAAAACACTTTTATCGAAACTATCAAATTCATAAATATCGGTTTCGATCCATTTGCTGGAGACTAATTCATTAATAAGTTCATATTGCCCGTTACTGAATAAACGCTCCAGGATTTGAGATTTCTGGTGTTCAGGAATATTTTTTGATAATTTCTCACCAGATTGGATGGTTGATAGTGCTTGTTCATACTGTCCTTGCAATAATAATTGTTCTAAATTCTGTTCACTCATGGAGATAATATGTATAGGTTTAATTTAAGAGCTATGCGTTGTAATGCACTTAACGAGGAAGATACATCCACCGTCAATAGATTGCCCGTTTGATTCGTATTGGTTCTTAACAAATCGTGATCCAATTATAAAAACGTAACAATTTGGATGTATATATATCTGCTGTTTTAAATAAGGTAAATGCTTGTCTGATCGAAAAAAAGGTGATGAAATTTAACGTTTCGTAAAACACAAATAACATTGCGATGTTCCTTAATTCATTCGATTATTTTATCTTTAGGCGATTTTAAGAAAAGGTCGGTTTGCAATTTTAACCGATTAAATAGTTAACCTTATAAAGCAAAATCAATATAAACATGTCAAATACATCAAAAATTATCTACACCAAAACCGATGAGGCGCCAATGCTGGCAACTTATTCACTGTTACCAATCGTACAAGCTTTCACCGCATCAGCGGGTATTGATGTAGAAACCAGAGATATTTCTTTATCAGGAAGAATTTTGGCAAACTTTCCTGAGTATTTAAACGACGATCAAAAAATTGGCGATGCTTTAGCTGAACTGGGTTCATTGGCTACCACGCCAGAAGCTAACATCATTAAATTACCCAATATATCTGCATCTATTCCACAATTAGTTGGTACTATTACTGAGTTACAGGCTCAGGGTTTTGCCATTCCAAACTATCCGGATAATGTACAAACTGAAGAAGAAAAGGCGATTAAAGCAAAGTATGCTAAAGTTTTAGGTTCTGCAGTGAATCCGGTCTTACGTGAAGGAAATTCGGATCGCAGAGCACCAAAAGCAGTTAAGAATTATGCAAAACAGAATCCGCATTCTATGGGAAAATGGTCTGCAGATTCTAAAACCGTAGTGGCGAGCATGACTGAGGGCGATTTTTATGCTTCTGAGAAATCTGTAACTGTTGCTGATGCCACGCAGTTTAAAATTGAATTTGTTGCTGCTGATGGAGCTGTAATAGAATTAAAAGGTTTATCGCCTTTAAAAGCAGGCGAGGTAATCGATAGCTCTGCATTGAGTTTATCTGCTCTAAAATCTTTTGTTGCTAAAGAAGTGGAGGCTGCTAAGGCTGCAGGTGTTTTATTATCTGCGCACCTGAAGGCAACAATGATGAAAGTGTCAGATCCGATTATTTTCGGAGCGATTGTAGAAGTTTATTTTGCAGGTGTTTTCGCCAAATATGCAGATCTTTTCAAAGAAATCAACATTGATACCCGCAATGGTTTAGGTGACGTTTTTGCAAAAATTGCAGGTCGCCCGGAGCAAGCTGAAGTAGAAGCTGCTATTGCTGCCGCAATTGAAAATGGTCCGGCATTGGCTATGGTAAACTCTGATAAAGGAATTACGAATCTTCACGTTCCAAGTGATGTAATTGTAGATGCGTCTATGCCTGCAATGATCCGTACTTCGGGCCAGATGTGGAATAAAGATGGGAATGCTCAGGATACGATCGCTTTAATTCCAGATCGTTGTTATGCTGGCGTATATACTGCAACAATCAATGATTGTAAAGCACATGGCGCTTTTGATGTAACAACAATGGGTTCTGTTCCAAACGTAGGTTTGATGGCCCAAAAGGCAGAAGAATATGGATCACACGATAAAACCTTCCAGGCAACTGCAAGCGGAACCATCCGCGTAACCGACGCTGAAGGTAAAGTTTTCTTCGATCAAAAAGTAGAGCAGGGTGATATTTTCCGCATGTGTCAAACTAAGGATGCACCCATTCAGGATTGGGTTAAATTAGCGGTTAACAGGGCGCGTTTATCTGAAACACCAGCAGTTTTCTGGTTGGATGAAAACAGAGCGCACGATAGGGAAATCATCGCCAAAGTAAATACTTACTTAAAAGACCACGATACGGAAGGCTTGGATATTCGCATTCTTGCACCAATCGAAGCAACCAAATTTACATTAGAACGTATCCGGAAAGGCGAAGATACCATCTCCGTTACCGGTAACGTTTTGCGTGATTATTTAACAGATTTATTCCCGATTTTAGAACTGGGTACTTCAGCAAAAATGTTATCTATCGTTCCGTTGATGAATGGTGGTGGTTTATTTGAGACTGGTGCCGGTGGTTCTGCTCCAAAACACATTGAGCAATTTATCGCTGAAGGCTATTTGCGTTGGGATTCATTAGGCGAATTTCTTGCGCTTCAGGCATCTTTAGAGCATTTATCTCAAACACAAAATAATGCTAAGGCACAAGTTTTAGCTGATGCTTTGGATGAAGCAAATGCTAAATTCCTGGCAACTGATAAATCTCCGGGTAGAAAATTAGGTACCATTGATAACCGTGGTTCTCATTTCTATTTAGCTTTATATTGGGCAGAGGCATTAGCCGCGCAAACTAAAGATGCTGAATTGCAGGCAAGATTTGGACCGTTGGCAAAAGCCTTAATGGAAAATGAATCAAAAATTACCGAAGAGTTAATTGCTTCGCAAGGAAAACCACAGGACATTGGTGGTTACTATCATCCAAATGATGAATTAGCAAGTGCAGCAATGCGTCCTAGTGAAACTTTAAATACTGCTTTAGCTTCTTTGTAAGCGCAGAAATTTTTTATTAAAATCTCCAATCGACTTTAATTTGATTGGAGATTTTTTTTGCAATATTGAAGCTGGTATTTTTATTCCTTCGCGTAGAATTTATCAATATCCCATTTTTCTTGGTTGTTTATGATATAGTTCGAAATATTTTCGAAGGCCCTTCCATCACGAATAATGTGGTCGTAGAAGCGGGTCTGCCATCCAAATTCAAATCCCAATCGATTGCAATATTTAGTCACCGCAGATTTGTATGAGCCAATAATAGATGAAACGGTATTTTTTCCCTGATTTTGGAATCGTTGTTGGCCAGGAGATTTTAGAGACAGGGCATGCCCTGTCTCTAAAATCTCCTGGCCTGGATCCAAATTGGAAATATCATTCAAAATCAAAATCCCATGTACATGATTTGGCATCACAATAAATCCCCCTAATTCCACATTTTTGCCGTGATTTTTGATTTCGTGCCACATCAAATTAGCAATGACACCCGCATTTGATAACACCATTTTTCCATTCTTGACCGCTCCAAAATAATGCCGTCTATCCTTAGTACAAATGGTGATAAAATATGCACCCTCACTGGCATAATCCCAATTTTGTAAACGTGCAGAAGCAATTCTGTACTTGTTTTGATATTTCTCAGTCATGAGCGAAGAATTATTATGCTATATAAATCGTTTGATTATGGTTGATTTATAGGGATGGGTACTTCAATATAAGAAGTTTTTGAGAATTAGAAAATTTGTGATGAATAATAAATCCTTTTAAAAGCATAATCTCTCAAAAACCATCTGCCAAACCATTTGTTGTTATATCAAATAATATAGGAGATATAATCATGTCAGTTAACGAAAATAAAGGATCACAAGATAAAATACATAGTACAACAGAGAGCAATGAAATCAATAGCGAAAACCTGGCTTTTGACGAAGTCAAACAAAGCTATGGATTTGATGTAAAAGCTGATGATGATGAATATGATCATCCAATGGGTTATGAAACAGTTGCTGCTGGTGCACGCGACGATGATTCTACTTATGATGAAGCAAATCCTTATGTTGGTGATGAATATGCCAGTAATGAAGATATTGCAGATGACAATTTGGAAGAATTAGGCATGCATGTTGATAATGGCGAAAGTGTTAAGCTGAGAACAGAAGATGAAATTCTGGCCCGTACCCCGGAAGACGATCGAGATGATTTAGACGAAGAAGGTTATCCTATTAATGATGAGCCTGAAAAATAGTTTGCAAATAATAATTTTCAGTTAGCGGTTGATGCCGTTAGCTGGAAATTGCAACTGATTATGGATTGATATCCAAATTAAATCGTTTTCGCAACTCGTCTAGCTTCGGATTTTTATTTACGAGATAATCATACTTTTCACGATTTCCATAAAGCCTGTTTTCAATTTTCCGCTCAACCAGTTTAAAGGTAATGTCTACGGCGAAATTATTTAACTGGTTTCTCAGATAGTTCATTAATTCAACAGATTCCTGAACCACAAATTGTTCCTGAGTTTTACTCTCTACTGAAATTTCAATCAATACCGGACTGATCAGCTTCGGCGCGAAATTATTCAAGATCGTGAATAAGTTGATCTTATCAGCATTCTTCAGAATCTGAATATATTTATTCCAGATTTCCAGTAACTGATCATAAGTAAAAGGTTCACGCGCTTCGCCTGTAGCTTTCTTTGGTCCGCTTTCTTCCTCGCCACTTGCTAAACGTTCCAGATCATTTAATGAAGGAATTAATGTACCTACATTTTTTTTTGGAATGTTAATGCTGATGGAAGTTGCAGAAGATGCCGGAACTGTTTTTGGTTTCTCCTCTACAGGTGGTAAAGACGGGGTTTCGGTTTTTGGAGGCGGGTTTGGGCTTTCAACATTAATCTTTGCGCTTTCAGCTTTCCCGGCTACAACATCAGTTTTTTTTTTATCCTGATCTTGGTCAGTTGCTGTATTACTAGGGGCTAAAGGCTGTTGGGCTAATTGGACGACGGATCGAATATGACACATCTTAATCAATGCCAATTCTACCTGCAAACGCTGATTTTTAGAGTTTTTATAATTTAAATCGCAAGTGTTGGCTAAATTCAAAGCCGTTAACAAGAATGATAATTCTGTTTGTTTGCACTGATCTAAATATTTTTGCTTGATATTTTCACTAACCTCTAACAATTTTATGGTTGCGGCATCTTTACCTACTAATAAATTACGGAAGTGCGTAGCCAGGCCATTAATAAAATTATTTCCGTCAAAACCATTGTTCAAAATCTCGTCGAACAGGAGCAAGGTCTGACTAACTTCTGCAGCTGTTAAATAGGAAGTAAGTTTGAAGAAATAATCGTAATCTAAAATGTTAAGGTTATCAATTACGGCTTTATAAGTAATGTTCTTATTTGCATAACTTGCAATCTGATCGAACATGGAAAGCGCATCACGTAAACCCCCATCTGCCTTTTGAGCAATGATGTGCAGACCATCAGATTCGAAAGCAATATTTTCACGTTGGGCAATCGTAGCCAGGTGATGGGAAATATCTTCTACCTGAATTCGGTTGAAATCGAAAATCTGACAACGTGATAAAATAGTTGGCAAAATCTTGTGCTTCTCTGTAGTCGCTAAAATAAAAATTGCATAAGACGGTGGTTCTTCCAATGTTTTCAAAAATGCATTGAATGCGCTTTGAGATAACATGTGAACCTCATCAATAATGTAGATCTTATATCTGCCGGCTTGTGGCGGGATACGGACCTGCTCAATTAAACTACGGATATCATCAACAGAGTTATTTGAAGCCGCATCTAATTCATGAACGTTAAATGAATGTCCGTTTTGGAACGATAAACAATTGTCGCAAGTTCCGCAAGCTTCCATTTCTGCTGTAGGGTTAGTACAGTTTATGGTCTTGGCCAGGATTCTGGCACAAGTTGTTTTACCAACACCCCGGGGACCACAAAATAGGAAGGCCTGGGCTAGCTGATTATTTTTGATGGCATTTTTTAGCGTGCCGGTAATATGTTGTTGCCCAACTACGGTTTCAAACGTGGCCGGACGATATTTACGGGCAGAAACAATAAAATTTTCCATCGGCACGAAAATAGGAAAATTTTAGAAGTTGTTTGGTTGAAAAGTTTAAATGTTGAAAAGTAGGAGTGCTCGACTTGTTAAGATCAGGTGAGCCCAGTAAATGAATCTTTGAATTTTTGTAAGCTATTATGGAATATTAAATTGAGCCGCTGGATTTGGATTTAAAACCAGACTTGGAAAGCTAGTCTCGGTTCTTTGTACTCCTTATCAAAAACTTATGCTACTTAATAATTGATTTAAGTTCGTTCCGGTATTCTGAAGCACTTTTTCCTGTAAACTCATGGAAGATTTTATTGAAATGGCTAAAATTATTAAAACCACTTTCGTAAGAGATGGCCGTTATGCCCATGTGTTTTTCTGATAAAAGCTTGGAGGCATGAACCACGCGGTATTCATTTACAAAGCGGGTAAAGGTTTTTTTAGTGATTTTTTTAAAGTATCTGCAAAAGGAGGGAACGGTCATTGCCGACATTTCTGCAATATCTTCCAGGCTTATTTGTTCCTGAAAATGATCCTTCACGTAGTTAAAGATCATATTAATCCGGTCGTTATCCTGAATTTGTGTTTCTATAGAAAAGCCTGAAGCATTTAGAATAGTAAAATCCTTTGTTGTTTCTAATGCTTTTAGCACGCTAAGCAGCGATAATAGCTTGTTGAAGGGCTGTTGAAATTCCATATCTTCAATAAGTTTACCTACTGCAGTTTTGGTTTGCTCACCAAAGGCAATACCACCTTTGGCCTTGTCAAATAATTCATTAATCCATTTTGCTTCCTGTAATGTCATGAAACCACTCCCTAGAAAGTCAGGCTTCATCTGAATAACAGTCTCATTTTTATTGCCGGTATGATTGTCGGTAAAGCCGCAATGAGGAAGGTTGCTGCCTATTAATATAAGATCACCATCGGTATAGTAAGAAACGTGGCTTCCAATTTGTCGCTTTCCGGCGCCGCCGTTTACAAAAACCATTTCTATTTCCGGATGATAATGCCATAAGTGTGCCTTATTATTCTCGTTTTCCACGTATTTAGAATAATAGAAAGAACTTCCAAAGGATGGTTCTACAACTTCAAAGCTTGGTTTTAAAGTTTTCATGGTTTTGCTTAACAAAAATAACAATAAATATGCTGTATTGATGTTTAGATGACAAAAAAGAATAGCGAAGGTTAATATTGCATAGATATCGGTGAATATGGTCTCTTTTTGGGTGTTAAAAGTGAAGTAATTTTACATTATAAATTAATTGTTCACTCATAAAGCTATTTAATTATGAAAAAGTTCTTACAAATCGGCCTAATCGCAGTATTATTTTTAGCTGCAACCACTTCTTTTGCAAAAGATGGTGATTTTACCTTAAAAGTTAAAGGTGAAAATGAAAAGTTTCTACGTTTTTCATTCGAAGGGAATGAAAATGTTAATCTTTCTTTCATAGGAAGTAATAATGAAGTGTTATTTCAGGAAAATATTCAGGCAAAAGCAGCTTCAAGTAAGCTTTATGATTTAAATGCTTTACCAGAGGGAAAATACACAATTAAAATCGAGTCTGATACCAAACTGGCTAATTATAAAGTAGTGATTAATAATGGAAAAGCAACAGTTTCTGAGCCAGTGTTCTCTGATGTTTTTCATCCGCTAATTAAAAAAGAAGGAGATTTCATTGTTTTAAAAGTGGATAATGAAGAAGGAAATCCAATTGAAGTTCAGGTAATGAACGAATATAACGATAGTGTTTACACTGAAGTTTTCAAAAATAAGTCTGCTTTACAAAGAAAGTTTAACATTAGTAAAACTGATTCTCAATCGTTAACATTTGTAGTGAACGTTAAAGGGAAACAATTTTCTAAAACTATAGAATTATATTAAGGTTAAATATTGCTAATTGATCGGGAGATTGCTTCAAAAAAGTAATCTCCCTTTTTTTGTGCTTGAATCTGTGCTGTTGAGCGTATGGGGTTCGTTGCTAGAGATTAACCAATAGGTTAAATAACATTGATTTTAGAGCTATGTTTTTCTGTCGGTGAGACACCGACCTATAGATGGAAAGTAATCTCTCGTTTTTATGCTTGAATGCACATTGTTGAGCCTATGGGTTTTTCGTTTGTTTTGACTCCAACCGACGTTGAATAGCATTGATTTATAGGTGTGTTTTTCTGTCAGCTAGACACCGACCGATAGAAGCTCCCTTTTTTATGCTTGAATGCATATTGTTGAGCGTAGGGTTTTTCGTTTGTTATGACACCCAACCGATACGTAAAATAACATTGACTTTAGAGCTATTTTTCTGCTGGTGAGACACTGACCGATAAATGGAAGCTTTCGTCTTTATTCCTTGTTCCTTACTCTTTGCTCTTTCTGCTTTAGGCTTTTCGCTTTCGTCTTTGCTCTTTACTCCTTGTTCCTTACTCTCGCTCTTTCTGCTTTAGGCTTTTCGCTTTCGTCTTTGCTCTTTACTCCTTGTTCCTTACTCTTTGCTCTTTCTGCTTTAGGCTTTTCGCTTTAAGCTTTGCTTCTTCCTCCTCGTTCCTTACTTTTTTCCATTAAAGGTTTGATTTTAAGAAATATATTGTTACTTTTGCAACCCCGTAATACACCTCGGGATTAAAAAATTAAAAACATAATTTATAATAATGAATCAGTACGAAACTGTTATCGTTCTAACCCCATTGTTATCTGAAGAGGCTGCAAAAGAGGCATTAGCTAAATTTAAAGCGGTTCTTACAGACAACGATGCCGAAATTATCCAAGAGGATAATTGGGGTTTGAGAAAATTAGCGTATCCAATTGAGAAAAAATCAAACGGATTCTTCAACTTAACTGAATACAAAGCTTCAGGAGATTTGATCGCAAAATTAGAG
>Ga0308159_1000747_pt1 | contig 61993 bp, 54 predicted proteins | sample PhyCR1_FD_201040 | JGI IMG/M metagenome (GOLD analysis project Ga0308159, IMG submission 201040) | Phyllosphere microbial communities from UC Gill Tract Community Farm, Albany, California, United States - DLSLC.R1 | ecosystem: Host-associated > Plants > Phyllosphere > Unclassified | place: USA...
GTGGCCCGCGCTGGAACCGGGTAGGTTGCTAAAGATGTCCAGTGATGGCCATCGTAGAGGAATGACTGTCCTCGACAGAACCCGGCTTACAGATCGACTCTCCACCTTTTCCCGCCTCTGCTTTTTCTCTCGCAGAAACCCTTTCGTAATACCGAAAAAATCTTAAACCTCACAAAACACTTTAACTTCGAACGTTATCTTTCTGACCTTCCTCGGATTTATCTGTAGGAACGATCCGAATTTTTCCAAAACTCCTGCATTACCCCTCCTAAATCTCCGTCCTGTAAGGGTTTTCCTTAAGAAGTCGCCTTGACGGTGTGGTGGGCGCATTCCTATAGTGTGCGCAAGTGGCGGAAAGTGGCGTGAAGTGGGTTTTTTGAGCGCAAAAAGATAATATTCGGAGAGCGCGCCTGTGTTTCGTGGTGCAAACGCAATCAATCTCGATGCAAAGGGCCGTCTCGCTATGCCGAGCCGGTACCGTGACGAGCTGGATTCGCGTAGCGCCGGCCAACTTATCGTGACCATTGATACCGTCGATCCATGCTTGTGCATCTATCCGCTCCCGGAATGGGAATTGATCGAAGCCAAATTGCGTGAACTCGCCACATTTCGCGAAGAAAACCGTCGTCTGCAGCGACTGTTGATCGGTAATGCGGTTGATCTGGAGCTCGATGGCAGTGGGCGTTTTCTGGTGCCGCCACGTTTGCGTGAATACGCCAAGCTCGATAAGCGAGTGATGCTGGTAGGCCAGCTGAACAAGTTTCAACTGTGGGATGAGGACGCCTGGAACGCACTTGCTGATGCGGACCTTGCGGCCATTCAAAAACCGGGCGCGATGCCTGATGAACTGCGTGATTTGATCCTGTGACTATGAATAGCGGCTTTACCCACATCACCGTACTGCTCGAAGAAGCCGTCGAGGCTCTCGCGGTGCGCGCCGATGGCTGCTATCTGGATGGCACGTTCGGGCGGGGCGGGCACAGCCGGCTTATCTTGCAGACTCTCGGGCCTGATGGAAGGCTCATCGGGTTCGACAAGGATCCTCAAGCGATTGCCACAGGGCAAGCGCTGGCGGCCGAAGACGGCCGCTTTGTCATTGTGCAGCGCAGCTTTGCCGAGTTGGGCTCTGAGGCTCTGGAGCGCGGCATTGCTGGAAAGGTCAGCGGGATTCTGCTGGATCTCGGTGTTTCCTCGCCGCAGCTCGACGACCCTGAGCGTGGCTTCAGTTTCATGAACGACGGTCCGCTGGACATGCGGATGGACCCTTCTCGCGGCGTCAGCGCCGCGGAGTTCGTCAACAGCGCACCGGCCGAAGAAATCGCCCGCGTATTCAAGGAATATGGCGAAGAACGTTTCGCCAGGCGCATGGCCGGTGCCGTAGTTTCCCGTCGCGAAACCCAGCCGTTCGAGCGTACCGCCGATCTGGCTGAAGTCCTGAAAGTCGCCAATCCTGCGTGGGAAAAGGGCAAGAACCCGGCTACCCGTGCTTTCCAGGGTCTGCGCATTCACGTCAACAACGAGCTGGGCGATCTGGAAGCCGGTCTTGAGGCTGCGCTTGAAACGCTGGAAGTGGGCGGTCGTCTGGCGGTCATCAGCTTTCATTCGCTGGAAGATCGCATCGTCAAACTGTTCATGCGCAAATTGGTCAAGGGTGAGGCAGACAACATGCCGCGCAACCTGCCGATTCGCCATCAGGCTTTCGAGCCGCGCATCAAGCTGATCGGCAAGGCACAGTTCGCTTGCGACGAAGAAACCCGTGCCAACCCTCGTTCGCGCAGTGCGGTGATGCGTGTTGCGGAGAAACTCCGGTGAGCCGCGGTTTCTTCAAACCCCTGCCAGGCGGCAGCTTCTTCATGATGCTGCTGTTCATTGCAGTCCTCGTGTCGGCAATCGCCGTTTCCTACAGCGCGCACTGGAACCGTCAGCTGCTCAACTCGCTTTATGCCGAGCTCAGCGTTCGTGACAAGGCGCAGGCCGAGTGGGGGCGCCTTATTCTTGAGCAAAGCACCTGGACCGCGCACAGCCGTATCGAGGCCCTGGCCACCGATCAGTTGAAAATGCGCATCCCGAACGCCGCCGATATCCGGATGGTGTCGCCATGATGAAACTCGAAGGGGCACTTTACCCTTGGCGGTTCCGCGTGGTGGTCGGCCTGTTGTCGGTGATGGTACTGGCGATCTCCTATCGCATCGTCGACCTGCAGGTCATCGATCATCGTTTTCTCATCGAGCAGGGCGACGCGCGTAGCCTTCGTACCGTCTCCATTCCCGCACACCGTGGTCTGATCACCGACCGTAACGGCGAGCCGCTGGCTGTCAGTACGCCGGTCACCACTATCTGGGCGAACCCGTCCGAGATGCAGGCCGACAAAAGCAAGTGGGGTCTGTTGGCGCAAGTGTTGGGGCAAGACCCGAAAGCCCTGGCTGATCGCCTGAACGAACAGGCCAGCAAAGAGTTCATCTATCTGGTTCGAGGTCTGACCCCGGAGCAGGGCCAGTCAGTGCTTGATCTCAAAGTGCCTGGCGTGTACGGCAAGGAAGAATTCCGCCGCTTCTATCCAGCGGGCGACGTCACGGCTCACATGGTCGGCTTTACCGATCTCGACGATCACGGTCGCGAAGGTGTCGAACTGGCATACGACGACTGGCTTGCCGGGGTGCCCGGAAAACGGCAAGTGATCAAGGATCGGCGCGGCAGGTTGATCAAAGACCTGCAAGTGAAGAAAAACGCCAAGGCCGGGAAGACCTTGGCTTTGTCTATTGATCTGCGCCTGCAATATCTGGCCACTCGTGAGCTGCGCAACGCGATTCAGGAAAACGACGCCAAGGCCGGCAGCCTGGTGATCATGGACGTGAAGACCGGCGAAGTGCTGGCGATGGTCAATCAGCCGACCTACAACCCCAACAACCGCCGCACCATGGTCCCGGCCGCGATGCGTAACCGCGCGATCATCGACGTGTTCGAGCCGGGTTCGACCATGAAGCCTATCTCCATGACCGCCGCGCTGGACAGCGGGCGCTGGAAGCCGAGCGACAAGGTCGAGGTGTATCCGGGCACGCTGCAGATCGGCAAATACACCATTCGCGACGTGACCAAGACCGAAGGCCCGATCCTCGACCTGACCGGCATTCTGATCAACTCCAGTAACGTCGGCATGAGCAAGGTGGCGTTCGACGTCGGCGGTGAGGCGATCTTCCGCGCCATGCAGCGCGTCGGGCTGGGTCAATACACCGGTCTGGGCTTCCCGGGTGAGCGCGTGGGGAATTTGCCGAACTACCGCGAGTGGCGCAAGGCGGAAACTGCGACCTTATCTTACGGCTACGGCCTGTCGGTGACGGCGCTGCAACTGGTTCACGCCTATTCCGCGCTGGCCAACAACGGCAAGATCGTTCCGTTGACCATCCTGAAGACGGACAAGCCGTCCGAGTCGACACAGGCGATTCCTGAAGCCACCGCCAAAACGCTGCAAGGCATGCTGCAACAGGTGATCGAAGACCCGCGCGGCGTTTATCGCGCCCGCGTTCCGTCGTATCACGTGGCCGGCAAGTCAGGTACTGCACGTAAGACGTCGGTGGGCACCAAGGGCTACGCCGAAAACTCCTATCGTTCGCTGTTCGCCGGTTTCGGTCCGATGAGCAACCCGCGTTACGCGATCGTGGTCGTTATCGACGAACCGAGCAAAGGCGGTTACTTCGGTGGTCTGGTTTCTGCGCCGGTGTTCAGCAAGGTGATGTCGGGCACGCTGCGTCTGATGAACGTTCGCCCGGACAACCTCGCCCCTGTTCCACCTGAACAGCAGGCCAATGCTGCGCCGGCCGCCGTTCCAGTCAAGGGAGGACGTGGCTGATGTCCTTTAACTTGAGCAAGATTTTCGCCCAGAGCGATCGTGACCTGTTGATCCGTGAATTGACTCTGGACAGCCGCAAGGTGCGTCCGGGCGATCTGTTCCTGGCAATTGCGGGACTGAAAGTCGACGGGCGTGACCACATTAGCGATGCCATCGCTCACGGCGCTGCTGCCGTGGCCTATGAAGTCGAAGGCGCCAAGGTGCTGCCGATCACCGATATTCCGATGATCCCGGTCAAGGGCCTGGCCGCGCAGCTGTCGGACATTGCAGGGCGTTTCTACGGTGATCCGAGCCGCAGCATGAACCTGGTTGGCGTGACCGGCACCAACGGCAAGACCAGCGTCACCCAACTGATCGCCCAAGCGCTGGATAAACTGGGCCAGCATTGCGGCTTGATCGGTACCTTGGGCACTGGTTTTTACAGTGACTTGAAAAGCGGCATCCACACCACGCCCGATCCGATTTCTGTGCAGTCGACGATCTACGACCTGAAAAAGGCCGGCGCCAAGGCCATCGCCATAGAAGTGTCGTCCCATGGTCTGGATCAGGGCCGTGTCACTGCGCTGGCGTTTGACGTCGCTGTGATGACCAACCTGTCCCGTGATCATCTGGATTATCACGGCACCATGGAGGCCTATGCCGCCGCGAAGGCCAAGTTGTTCGCCTGGAATGATCTGCGTTGCCGGGTGATCAATCTGGACGACGATTTCGGCCGCCAACTGGCTGCCCAGTCGCATGACTCGCGCCTGATCACCTACAGCCAGGACGACAGCAGCGCTTATCTGTTCTGCCGCGATGCACATTTCGATGACGATGGCGTGCGTGCCACCCTGGTTACCCCTCAGGGCGATCACGTCTTGCGCAGCAGCCTGTTGGGTCGTTTCAACCTGAGCAACGTGCTGGCGGCTGTCGGCGCATTGATCGGTCTCGATTATCCGCTGGACGACATTCTCAAAGTCCTGCCAAGCCTTGAGGGCCCGGTCGGCCGCATGCAGCGTCTGGGGGGCGGTTCCCGTCCGCTGGTGGTGGTCGATTACGCCCACACCCCGGATGCACTGGAAAAAGTACTCGCCGCGCTGCGCCCCCATGCCAAAGGTCAACTGACCTGCCTGTTCGGTTGCGGCGGCGATCGTGATCGCGGCAAACGGCCGTTGATGGCCGAAGTGGTGGAGCGCCTGGCGGACAAGGTGCTGGTCACCGACGACAACCCGAGAACCGAAGACCCCGCGCGCATTTTCGACGACATCCGCGCCGGTTTCAGGGCTGTGGATAAGGTCGAGTTCGTCGCCGGTCGCGGCCAGGCCATTGCGCAGATTATCGCCCAGGCCCAGGCGGCGGACGTGATCGTGCTGGCGGGAAAAGGGCACGAGGATTACCAGGAAATCGATGGCCAGCGTCATCCGTTTTCCGATCTTGAAGAAGCTGCCAAGGCACTGGACGCATGGGAGGCTGCACATGCTTAAGCCACTTTCGTTCAGCGAACTGTTGCTGCCGCTCGATGGGCGTCGCGTCGGCGAAGACGCACGCTTTAACGGTGTCAGTATCGACAGCCGGGCAATCAATCCGGGTCAGTTGTTCGTGGCGCTCACCGGCCCACGTTTCGACGGCCACGATTATCTCGATCAGGTCGCTGCCAAAGGTGCGGTCGGCGCATTGGTCGAGCGCGAAATTCCTGGCAGCGCATTGCCGCAGTTGATCGTCGGCGACACCCGCAAGGCGCTGGCGCAGCTGGGCGCGATGAACCGCAATGCCTTTATAGACAAGCCTGTGGCCGCGATTACCGGTTCCAGCGGCAAGACCACGGTCAAGGAAATGCTTGCGAGCATCCTGCGCACCCGTGGTTCGGTGCTCGCGACTCGCGGCAACCTGAATAACGAGCTGGGCGTTCCACTGACATTGTTGGAGCTGGCCCCTGAATTCGACGCCGCGGTGATCGAGCTGGGCGCTTCTCGGGTGGGCGAGATCGCCTTCACCGTCAGCCTGACCAAGCCGCATGTCGTGGTGCTGACCAACGCCGGCACGGCACACGTGGGCGAGTTCGGTGGCCCCGAGAAAATCGTCGAAGCCAAGGGCGAAATCATCGAAGGTCTCGATGCCCGCGGCGTCGCGGTTCTGAATCGCGACGACAAGGCGTTCGACATCTGGGTTGCCCGCACAGCCGGTCGCAAGGTTCTGAGTTTTTCCCGGAACAGTGATCAGGCCGATTTCTACGCGACCGATCTGGGCATCGACGCCCGCGGCTGCCCGACCTTCACTTTGAACGGTCCGAGCGGTTCGGCGCAGGTGCAATTGAACCTGCTGGGTGCGCACAACGTGGCTAATGCGTTGGCGGCCGCTGCCGCAGGTCACGCGTTGGGCGTCTCGCTGCCGGGTCTGGTTGCCGGGCTCGACAGCGTGCAGCCGGTTAAGGGCCGTACCGTTGCGCAACTGGCGACCAACGGCATGCGCGTCATCGACGACACCTATAACGCCAACCCGACGTCTGTGGCTGCAGCCACCGATATTCTCGCCGGATTCGCTGGCCGCACCGTACTGGTACTGGGCGATATCGGCGAGTTGGGCGACTGGGCCGAGCAGGGCCATCGCGACGTCGGCGCCTATGCCGCCGGCAAGGTCGACGCGCTGTATGCCGTTGGTCCACTTATGGCCCATGCGGTCAAAGCTTTCGGGCAGGATGCGCGCCATTTTGCCAATCAGGCTGACCTGATCGAGGCGCTCGGCGCCGAGCAAGATAAAAACACCACCATTTTGATCAAAGGATCTCGCAGTGCCGCGATGGAAAACGTCGTGGCGGCTCTCTGCGGTTCCAGCCTGGAGAAACATTAATGCTGCTGCTGCTGGCCGAGTATCTGCAACAGTTCTACAAAGGCTTCGCGGTCTTCCAGTACCTGACCCTGCGCGGGATCCTTGGCGTGCTCACCGCACTGTCGCTCTCGCTGTGCCTCGGTCCATGGATGATCCGTGCCCTGCAGAACAAGCAGATCGGTCAATCCGTCCGTAACGACGGTCCTCAATCCCATTTGTCCAAGTCCGGCACCCCGACCATGGGTGGCGCACTGATTCTGTCGGCCATCGGCGTCAGCACATTGTTGTGGGCTGATCTGAGCAATCGCTATGTGTGGGTCGTGCTGATCGTCACGCTGCTGTTCGGTGGTATCGGCTGGGTCGACGACTACCGCAAGGTCATCGAGAAGAACTCGAAAGGTCTGCCAAGCCGCTGGAAATACTTCTGGCAGTCTGTGTTCGGGCTGGGCGCTGCGATCTTCCTTTATATGACTGCGCAATCTCCGGTGGAAACCACGCTGCTGATCCCGATGCTCAAGGATTTCAGCATTCCGCTGGGCGTCGGTTTCGTGATCCTGACCTACTTCGTCATCGTCGGCTCCAGCAACGCGGTCAACCTGACTGACGGCCTGGACGGCCTGGCCATCCTGCCAACCGTCATGGTTGGCGGAGCGCTGGGCATCTTCTGCTACCTGTCCGGTAACGTGAAGTTCGCCGAATACCTGTTGATCCCTTATGTCCCGGGTGCGGGCGAGTTGATCGTATTCTGCGGCGCGCTGATCGGTGCCGGTCTTGGCTTCCTCTGGTTCAACACTTACCCGGCTCAGGTCTTCATGGGTGACGTCGGCGCACTGGCGCTGGGCGCGGCGCTCGGCACCATCGCGGTGATCGTTCGTCAGGAAATCGTACTGTTCATCATGGGCGGCGTGTTCGTGATGGAAACCCTGTCAGTCGTCATTCAGGTCGCATCCTTTAAATTGACCGGCCGCCGCGTTTTCCGCATGGCGCCGATTCACCACCATTTCGAACTCAAGGGCTGGCCCGAGCCGCGTGTGATCGTCCGTTTCTGGATCATCACCGTGATTCTCGTGTTGATCGGCCTTGCCACGTTGAAACTGAGGTAGAACAGAGTGTCACTGATCGCTTCCTCTCATTTCCGCATCGTTGTCGGTCTCGGCAAAAGCGGCATGTCCCTGGTTCGCTTCCTGGCGAACCGGGGCGTGGCCTTTGCTGTGGCCGATACGCGGGAGACTCCGCCGGAGCTTGAGACCTTGCGTCGTGACTATCCGCAGGTGGAAGTACGGTGTGGTGAGTTGGACGTCGAGTTCCTCTGCCGCGCCGACGAACTGTACGTCAGCCCCGGTCTTGCGTTGGCCACGCCTGCCTTGCAGCAGGCGGCGGCCCGCGGCGTGAAATTGTCCGGCGACATCGAACTGTTCGCGCGCAACGCGAAGGCGCCGATCGTTGCCATCAGCGGTTCGAACGCGAAAAGCACTGTGACCACACTGGTCGGCGAAATGGCTGCAGCGGCCGGCAAGCGTGCTGCAGTTGGCGGCAACCTGGGCACGCCCGCGCTGGACCTGCTCAGTGACGACGTCGAGCTTTACGTGATGGAACTCTCGAGCTTCCAGCTGGAAACAACCGATCAGCTGGGTGCTGAAGTGGCCACCGTGCTCAACGTCAGCGAAGACCACATGGACCGCTACAGCGGGTTGCCGGCTTATCACCTTGCCAAGCACCGGATCTTCCGTGGTGCCCGTCAAGTGGTGGTGAACCGTCAGGATGCGCTGTCGCGACCATTGATCGGCGAAGGGGTGCCTTGCTGGACCTTTGGTCTGAACAGACCTGACATCAATGGCTTCGGTCTGCGAGAAGAGAACGGCGAAAAGTACCTCGCGTTCCAGTTCGAAAATCTGCTGCCGGTGCGTGAGCTGAAAATCCGTGGCGCGCACAACCAGGCGAACGCCCTGGCGGCCCTGGCTCTGGGCCATGCCGTCGGCCTGCCATTCGACGCAATGCTGTCCAGCCTGCGCACTTTCGCCGGGCTCGTGCATCGCTGCCAGTGGGTTCGCGAGCGCGCCGCAGTCAGCTACTACGACGACTCCAAGGCCACCAACGTCGGTGCAGCGCTGGCTGCCATCGAAGGGCTGGGGGCTGATATCGCTGGCAAGCTGGTGCTGATCGCCGGTGGCGATGGCAAGGGTGCGGACTTCTCCGCACTCAAAGCCCCTGTCGCTGAACATTGCCGCGCCGTCGTCCTGCTGGGCCGCGATGCTGAACTGCTCGCTCAGACCTTCGGCGGTTCGGTGCCTCTGATACGCGTCAAAACATTGGAAGAAGCTGTGCAACGTGCTGCCGAATTGGCTCAGGAAGGGGATGCCGTGTTGCTGTCCCCAGCCTGTGCAAGCCTGGATATGTTCAAGAATTTCGAAGAGCGCGGACGTCTGTTCGCCCAGGCCGTGGGGGACTTGTCATGATCTTTGGCGTGATCAAGCCTTATCCATCGCCGATCATCAGCGGTCGTGGCGTGGACGTCGATTTCCCGATGCTCGCCGGTTGCCTGGCACTGCTGGGGCTGGGGCTGGTGATGATCACTTCCGCATCATCGGAAGTGGCCGCTGTGCAGTCGGGCAATGCGCTGTACATGATGACCCGTCACCTGATCTATCTGGTGCTGGGTCTTGGCGCCTGCATCGCCACCATGATGGTGCCGGTAGCGACCTGGCAACGTCTGGGCTGGCTGATGCTGCTCGGCGCGTTCGGCTTGCTGATTCTGGTGATCGTGCCCGGGATCGGGCGCGAGGTGAACGGTTCGATGCGCTGGATCGGCTTCGGCATGTTCAACGTACAGCCCTCGGAAATCGCCAAGGTGTTCGTGGTGATCTTTCTGGCCGGTTACCTGATCCGTCGTCAACAGGAAGTCCGCGAAAGCTGGATGGGCTTCTTCAAGCCGTTCATCGTGTTGCTGCCGATGGCGGGTCTGCTGCTCATGGAGCCGGACTTCGGTGCCACCGTCGTGATGATGGGTGCCGCTGCCGCAATGCTGTTCCTGGGGGGCGTCGGCCTGTTCCGTTTTGCCCTGATGGTCGCGCTGGCGGTGGCTGCGGTTTTCGTCCTGGTTCAGGCACAGCCTTACCGGATGGCGCGTCTGATCACCTTTACCGACCCATGGTCCGATCAGTTCGGCTCCGGCTACCAGTTGACCCAGGCCCTGATCGCCTTCGGTCGCGGCGAGTGGTTCGGCGTCGGCCTGGGCAATAGCGTGCAGAAGCAGTTCTACCTGCCGGAAGCGCACACCGACTTCGTGTTCTCGGTATTGGCCGAGGAGCTGGGCGTCGTGGGTTCGCTGGCCACCGTCGCGTTGTTCGTCTTCGTCAGTATTCGTGCGATGTACATCGGCATGTGGGCCGAGCGCGCCAAGCAGTTTTTTGCGGCTTACACCGCGTACGGTCTGGCATTCCTGTGGATTGGCCAATTCCTGATCAATATCGGCGTGAACGTCGGTCTGCTGCCGACCAAAGGTCTGACCCTGCCATTCCTCAGCTATGGCGGCAGCTCGCTGATCATCTGCTGCGCGAGTCTGGGCCTGTTGCTGCGCATCGAGTGGGAATCGCGCAACAACATGGGCAGTGAAGAGGCCGAGTTCAGCGAAAGCGATTTTGCCGAGGAGCCCAACCATGGCCGTCGGTAACGTATTGATCATGGCTGGCGGCACCGGCGGACACGTGTTCCCGGCGCTGGCCTGTGCTCGTGAGTTCCAGGCACGCGGCTACACCGTGCACTGGCTGGGTACACCGCGCGGCATCGAAAACGAACTGGTGCCGGCGGCGGGTTTGCAGCTGCATTTGATCAACGTCACCGGTCTGCGTGGCAAGGGGCGTCTGTCGCTGCTCAAGGCGCCGTTCATGTTGTTCAAGGCATTGCTTCAGGCACGCAAAGTGGTGCGTGAGCTCAAGCCGGTTTGCGTGGTGGGATTTGGCGGTTACGTGACTGGGCCTGGTGGTCTGGCCGCGAAGCTTGCGGGCGTGCCGTTGATCATTCACGAACAGAACGCCGTGGCTGGCACGGCCAACCGCAGTCTGGCGTCGTTCGCGGCTCGCGTTTGCGAAGCCTTTCCGCAGACCTTCGCCGCGTCGGCCAAGCGTCGTACTACCGGTAACCCGGTGCGCGCCGAGCTGTTCTTCGAAACGCCGCGTCAGGCACTGGCCGGACGCAAGCCACGGTTGCTGGTGCTGGGTGGAAGCCTGGGCGCCGAGCCGCTGAACAAGTTGTTGCCGGAGGCGCTTGCGCAAGTGCCGGCCGAGCTGCGGCCTGAGGTGTTCCATCAGGCTGGCAAGAATCACGATGAAGTCACCACCGAGCGTTACCGCGCTGCGGGTGTCGAGGCGCAGGTCGCCCCCTTTATCAAAGACATGGCCCAAGCCTACGGCTGGGCGGATCTGGTGGTCTGTCGCGCAGGCGCGCTGACCATCAGTGAGCTGGCGGCCGCTGGTCTGCCGTCGTTGCTGGTGCCGCTGCCCCATGCGATCGACGACCACCAGTCGCGTAACGCCGAATATCTGGCACGTGAAGGCGCCGCCTTCGTGATGCCGCAAGCGACAACTGGCGCCGCCGAGATGGCTGCGCGCCTGAAAGAGGTTTTGATGCAACCCGAACAATTGAAACGCATGGCCACCACGGCTCGCCAACTGGCCAAGCCGGACGCCACCAACACCGTCGTCGATGTCTGCCTGGAGGTGGTCCATGGTTGAGAATCAACGCGCGATGCCACAGCCGGAAATGCGCCGCATCCGTCGCATTCACTTCGTCGGGATCGGCGGTGTGGGCATGTGCGGCATCGCTGAAGTGTTGCTGAACCTGGGCTATGAAGTATCCGGTTCCGACCTCAAAGCTTCGCCGGTGACCGAGCGTCTCGAATCGTTCGGCGCTCACATTTTCATCGGCCACCGCGCGGAAAACGCATCGGCGGCTGACGTGCTGGTCGTGTCCAGCGCCGTCAATACCTCCAACCCGGAAGTGGCGACCGCGCTTGAACGCCGCATCCCTGTGGTGCCCCGCGCTGAAATGCTGGCTGAACTGATGCGCTATCGCCACGGTATCGCAGTCGCCGGTACCCATGGCAAAACCACCACCACCAGCTTGATCGCTTCGGTGTTCGCAGCCGGTGGCCTTGATCCGACTTTCGTCATCGGTGGCCGTCTGAACGCCGCCGGTACCAACGCGCAGCTCGGCACCAGCCGTTACCTGATCGCCGAGGCCGACGAAAGCGATGCCAGTTTCCTGCACCTGCAGCCGCTGGTCGCCGTGGTCACCAACATCGACGCCGACCATATGGCGACCTACGAAGGCGACTTCAACAAGCTGAAGAAGACCTTCGTCGAGTTCCTGCACAACCTGCCGTTCTACGGTCTGGCCGTGGTGTGCACCGACGATCCGGTGGTGCGCGACATTCTGCCGTCGGTCAAGCGTCCGGTCATGACCTATGGCTTCAACGAAAACGCCGACGTGCGCGCCATCAATGTGCGCCAGGAAGGCATGCTCACGCATTTCACCGTGCTGCGTCGCGACCGCGAGCCGCTGGACGTGTCGGTGAACATGCCGGGCAATCACAACGTGCTCAACTCGCTGGCGACCATCGCCATCGCGACTGACGAGGGCATCACTGACGACGCCATCGTGCAGGGGCTTTCTGGTTTCCAGGGCGTCGGTCGTCGCTTCCAGGTTTACGGCGAGCTGCCGGTCGAAGGCGGCAGCGTCATGCTGGTCGACGACTACGGCCACCATCCACGCGAAGTCGCTGCGGTGATCAACGCCGTGCGCGGCGGCTGGCCGGATCGTCGTCTGGTCATGGTTTACCAGCCGCACCGTTACAGCCGTACCCGCGATCTGTACGACGACTTCGTGCAGGTGCTCAACGACGCCAATGTCCTGCTGCTGATGGAAGTCTATCCGGCAGGCGAGGAGCCGATTCCGGGCGCCGACAGCCGTCAGTTGGCGCACAGCATTCGTCAGCGCGGACAGCTGGACCCGATTTACATCGAGCGCGGCGTCGAGCTCGCCCCGCTGGTCAAGCCGCTGCTGCGCGCGAGTGACATCCTGCTGTGTCAGGGCGCTGGCGACATCGGCGGTCTTGCGCCGCAACTGCTCAAGAGCCCGTTGTTCACGGGCGCAATCGTGGCCTCAACCGAAGGTAAGCTGAAATGACAGCCGCCGCGCCAGTCTCCCTGCTCTCGACCCTGAAGCCTGAAAGCTTCGGTCGCGTGGCCGTGCTCTTCGGTGGCAAGAGCGCGGAGCGGGAGGTTTCCCTGAAATCCGGCGGCGCAGTGCTTGAAGCACTGCAGAGCGCGGGCGTCGATGCGTTCGGTATCGACGTGGGTGACGATTTCCTGCAACGACTGGTCAGTGAAAAGATCGACCGTGCGTTCATCGTGTTGCACGGTCGTGGTGGCGAAGACGGCATCATGCAGGGCCTGCTGGAGTGCCTGGAAATCCCGTACACCGGCAGCGGCGTACTGGCTTCGGCGCTGGCGATGGACAAGCTGAGGACCAAACAGGTCTGGCAGAGTCTGGGCCTGCCAACGCCTCGTCACGCGGTACTGGCGAGCGCGGCGGATTGTATTTCGGCGGCGACGGAACTGGGCTTTCCTTTGATCGTCAAACCCGCACATGAAGGTTCCAGTATCGGTATGGCCAAGGTGACCGGCGTCCACGAATTGATCGCCGCATGGAGTGCCGCCAGTACCTACGATTCGCAAGTGTTGGTCGAACAATGGATTCAAGGTCCGGAGTTCACCGTCGCCTCTCTGCGCGGGCAGGTTTTGCCGCCCATCGGCCTGGGTACCCCCCACAGCTTTTACGACTACGACGCCAAGTACCTGGCTTCCGATACCCAGTACCGGATTCCTTGCGGCCTCGATGCAGACAAAGAACAGGAATTGAAGGCGCTCACCGCGCGGGCTTGCGACGCCGTCGGCATTACCGGCTGGGCACGCACCGACGTGATGCAGGACGCCGATGGCAAGTTCTGGCTGCTGGAAGTCAACACCGTGCCCGGTATGACCGATCACAGTCTGGTGCCCATGGCCGCGAAAGCGGCGGGGCTCGATTTCAAACAGTTGGTGTTGGCGATTCTGGCCGACAGTGTCCAGGTGCGAGGGTAAATCATGCACGGCGCGACGCTACGTCATCAGCAATCCTCTCCCAGCCGCAAGCCGGTGCCGCGTGGCGCCAGTCGGATGGTCGCCAGAGAACCCCTGTCTTCGCGCATTCCGAAACCGAACTTCGGTTTCCTGCGCAGCCTGATGTGGCCGGTGTTGCTTGTGGTCCTGGGTTTTGGCACCTACGAGGCTGCCCAGCGGCTGTTGCCTTACGCCGATCGGCCGATCTCGCGGATCAACGTTCAGGGTGATCTGAGCTACATCAGCCAGCAAGCGGTTCAGCAGCGCATCGCGCCGTATGTGGCGACCAGCTTCTTCAACGTCGACCTTGCCAGCATGCGCACCGAGCTCGAGACGATGCCGTGGATCGCCCACGCCGAGGTCCGCCGGGTATGGCCGGATCAGGTGGTGATTCGCCTTGAAGAACAATTACCGGTTGCGCGATGGGGCGATGAAGCCCTGCTGAACAACCAGGGTCAGGCTTTCACCCCGCGTGAACTGGCCAACTACGAACACCTTCCGCAGTTGTTCGGGCCTCAACGGGCTCAACAGCAGGTGATGCAGCAGTACCAGGTCTTGAGTCAGATGTTGCGCCCGCTGGGTTTCTCCATCGCTCGACTGGAATTGCGTGAGCGAGGCAGCTGGTTCCTCACCACCGGCGCAAACAATGCAGGCCCAGGCCTGGAGTTGCTGCTGGGACGAGACCATCTGGTAGAGAAGATGCGCCGCTTTATCGCCATCTACGAAAAAACGCTGAAAGAACAGATCACGAACATTGCGCGAGTCGACCTGCGTTACAACAACGGCCTTGCCGTCGGTTGGCGTGAACAGGCGTCAGCGCCAACGACGGACAAACCCGCCGTCGCGAAGAATTGATAAGAGGCAGGACCCATGGCAAACGTGCAAAGCGGCAAAATGATCGTCGGATTGGATATCGGCACCTCCAAGGTGGTGGCGCTGGTAGGCGAAGTCGCGGCTGATGGCACGCTGGAAATCGTCGGTATCGGCACCCACCCTTCACGCGGCCTGAAGAAGGGCGTGGTGGTGAATATCGAGTCGACCGTGCAGTCGATTCAGCGCGCGGTGGAGGAGGCGCAGCTGATGGCTGGTTGCCGCATCCACTCGGCGTTCGTCGGTGTCGCCGGCAATCACATTCGCAGCCTGAACTCCCACGGTATCGTGGCGATTCGTGACCGCGAAGTGAGCTCCGCGGACCTTGAGCGCGTACTCGACGCCGCCCAGGCCGTGGCGATTCCGGCTGACCAGCGCGTGCTGCATACCCTGCCGCAGGATTACGTGATCGATAACCAGGAAGGCGTCCGTGAGCCGCTGGGTATGTCGGGCGTGCGTCTGGAAGCCAAGGTTCACGTCGTGACCTGCGCGGTCAACGCAGCGCAGAACATCGAGAAGTGCGTGCGTCGCTGCGGTCTGGAAGTCGACGACATCATTCTCGAGCAACTGGCCTCGGCGTACTCGGTCCTGACCGACGACGAAAAAGAGCTAGGCGTGTGCCTGGTGGACATCGGCGGCGGTACCACCGATATCGCGATCTTCACCGAAGGCGCGATTCGCCACACGGCGGTGATCCCGATTGCCGGCGACCAAGTCACCAACGACATCGCCATGGCTCTGCGTACTCCGACCCAGTACGCCGAAGAAATCAAGATCCGTTACGCCTGCGCCCTGGCCAAACTGGCCGGTGCCGGTGAAACCATCAAGGTGCCGAGCGTGGGCGACCGTCCACCTCGTGAACTGTCCCGTCAGGCACTCGCCGAAGTGGTCGAGCCGCGCTATGACGAACTGTTCACCCTGATTCAGGCCGAGCTGCGTCGCAGCGGTTACGAAGACCTGATCCCGGCCGGCATCGTGCTGACCGGTGGTACCTCGAAAATGGAAGGCGCGGTTGAACTGGCGGAAGAAATCTTCCACATGCCGGTTCGCCTGGGCGTTCCGCACAGTGTCAAGGGTCTGTCGGATGTCGTCCGCAACCCGATCTACTCCACCGGTGTGGGCTTGCTGCTGTACGGACTGCAAAAGCAGTCCGACGGCATCTCGCTGTCGGGCTTGTCCGGCCCCGGTAGCAGTTATAGCGATGAACCTAAGGCCCCCGTGTTTGAGCGCCTCAAACGCTGGGTCCAGGGGAATTTCTAAGATTCAAAAGTGGTAGGCGGCAGTAGGCGATAAAAAACTAGAGAAGTGAAGGAGAGGGAACATGTTCGAGCTCGTAGACAACATCCCACAAAGCCCGGTAATCAAAGTTATCGGTGTCGGTGGCGGCGGCGGCAATGCTGTCAATCACATGGTCAAGAGCAACATCGAAGGCGTTGAGTTCATCTGCGCCAACACCGATGCTCAAGCACTGAAAAACATTGGTGCGCGTACCATTCTGCAACTGGGTACCGGTGTCACCAAGGGCCTGGGTGCAGGTGCGAACCCTGAAGTAGGTCGTCAGGCCGCATTGGAAGATCGTGAGCGCATTGCGGAAGTTCTGCAGGGCACCAACATGGTCTTCATCACCACCGGCATGGGTGGCGGTACCGGTACCGGTGCTGCGCCGATCATCGCCGAAGTGGCGAAGGAAATGGGCATTCTGACCGTTGCGGTGGTCACCCGTCCGTTCCCGTTCGAAGGTCGCAAGCGCATGCAGATCGCCGACGAAGGCATCCGCGCGCTGTCCGAAAGCGTCGACTCGTTGATCACCATTCCCAACGAGAAGCTGCTGACCATCCTGGGCAAAGACGCCAGCCTGCTGTCGGCTTTCGCCAAGGCTGACGATGTACTGGCCGGTGCCGTTCGCGGTATCTCCGACATCATCAAGCGTCCAGGCATGATCAACGTCGACTTCGCTGACGTTCGCACCGTGATGTCCGAAATGGGCATGGCGATGATGGGTACTGGCGCTGCAAGCGGTCCTAACCGTGCGCGTGAAGCGACCGAGGCTGCGATTCGCAACCCACTGCTCGAAGACGTCAACCTGCAGGGTGCCCGCGGCATTCTGGTCAACATCACTGCCGGTCCTGACCTGTCTTTGGGTGAGTACTCGGACGTGGGTAGCATCATCGAAGCGTTCGCCTCCGAGCACGCAATGGTCAAGGTCGGTACCGTTATCGATCCGGACATGCGCGACGAGCTGCACGTAACCGTGGTTGCCACCGGCCTTGGTGCCAAAATCGAGAAGCCGGTGAAGGTCATCGACAACACCATGCAGACCGCTCAAGCCGCACCTGTGCAGCAGCAGGCAGTCCGTCAGGAACAGCCTTCGGTGAACTACCGCGATCTGGACCGTCCTACCGTGATGCGCAATCAGGCACACGCAGGCGCGACAGCAGCGGCCAAGATGAATCCGCATGACGATCTGGATTACCTGGATATTCCAGCTTTCCTGCGTCGTCAGGCTGATTGATGAGTTCTATCAGGGGTATAAGGGTGATTGGTGTTCAGCAAAGGCCAGGTCTGCTATCATCGCCAGCCTTTGTTGATACTAATTCGCGATATGCGCTGAAGCGGCCAATGCCATGATTAAACAACGCACCCTGAAGAATATTATCCGTGCCACAGGTATCGGCCTGCACTCGGGGGAAAAGGTTTACCTGACCCTCAAACCTGCACCTGTGAACGCTGGCATTGTGTTTTTCCGTACCGACCTTGAGCCGGTAGTCCAGATCAACGCTCACGCGCTGAATGTTGGCGACACCACGCTCTCCACAACGCTGTTCAATGGCGACGTGAAGGTCGATACGGTTGAACACTTGCTGTCGGCCATGGCCGGCCTTGGCATCGATAACGCCTACGTTGAACTCTCTGCCTCCGAAGTTCCGATCATGGACGGCAGCGCAGGTCCCTTCGTATTCCTGATTCAATCGGCTGGCCTGGAAGAACAGGACGCTCCGAAGAAATTCATCCGCATTCTGAAAGAAGTCTGCGTTGAAGAAGATGGCAAGTTCGCCAAGTTCGTGCCGTTTGAAGGTTTCAAGGTGGGCTTCGAAATAGATTTCGACCACCCGTACCTGAAAAACCGTACGCAAACCGCGTGCGTCGACTTTTCCAGTACTTCGTTCGTGAAAGAAGTCAGCCGTGCCCGTACTTTCGGTTTCATGAAAGACATCGAGTACCTGCGCAAGCACAACCTTGCACTGGGCGGCAGCGTTGAAAACGCTATCGTCGTGGACAAGGACGGCGTGTTGAACGAAGACGGCCTGCGTTATGAGGACGAATTCGTCAAACACAAGATTCTGGATGCCATCGGTGACCTGTATCTGTTGGGCAATAGCCTGATTGGCGAGTACCAAGGCTTCAAGTCGGGCCATGGTCTGAACAATCGTCTTCTGCGTGCCTTGATTGCACAGGAAGATGCTTGGGAAGTCGTGACCTTCGAAGATGCCAGTACCGCACCGATCTCCTACATGCGCCCTGTAGCGGCGGTGTAAAAGTCTCTTCTTCCTAGTTTGATATTTAAGGCCACCTTCGGGTGGCCTTTTTTATTGGAGCGCTGTTGGTTGATCGCTACCGCCGGCAAGCCGGACTGCTACAGGTTCGGTGTCCGCCGTTGCCGTTGCCGTTGCCGTTGCCGTTGCCGTTGCCGTTGATCTTGATCTTGATCTTGATCTTGATCTTGATCTTGATCTTGATCTTGATCTTGATCTTCGTACGCAATAGTCCAGACGCCACAAATCGCGACTTGGGTGCAGGCTGAACGCAGGCGTCGCGCAGTGGGACGAGCGGCATGGATGCCGCGAGAGCCGCCCCCCGCCATGGATGGCGGATGGCGGCGGGCCCACGGAGCGTCGCCGAAGTGAGGGTACGGCGACGAAGGAGTCGCCAAACCAGGAGCAAGGACACTTGGTTACTTGGTGTCTTTTCAAGTAACTCGCCGAAGGCGAAACAGGTCTGGCGTTAGCCAGAGCCGTATCTGCCGCGCCGCTATTACGTGGAGTATCCAGATTTCCAGCTGTACACGAATCCCTGGGGAAGTTGTGCAACAGCCCGGGCCGCGGTCGGACGATAGGGGTGGATCAGGCGGCTCATCTGCAACTGATAACCCGCTATCGCTGCCGTCGTGACCTCCGGCGTCTCCCACAGGGTTCGCGTAACGCCCCAACACCGAGTGGCTTTTGATCTTGCTTCTAAGCGCGCGTCAGTTCAGACGACACCAATTGCGACTTGGGTGCAGGCTGAACGCAGGCGGCGTGGAGTGGGCCGAGCGGCATGGATGCCGCGAGAGCCGCCCCCCGCCATGGATGGCGGATGGCGGCGGGCCCACGGAGCGTCGCCGAAGTGAGGGTATTCCGACGAAGGAGGAACCCAACCAGGAGCAAGGACACTTGGTTACTTGGTGTCCTTTCAAGTAACTCGCCAGAGGCGAAACAGGTCTGGCGTTAGCCAGAGCCCAAATCAACGCCACCATCAATAACGGATAAACACACGTCAGGAAGCGCCAAAGCCTTTATGTAACACCTGAATTCTTAGACTTCCCATGCGCCGCCAACCGCTCCAGCGCCGCCTTCAGCTCGGGATCACTGATTCCCTCGGCCGTAGAACTGATCGATTCCGCCGCCGCGCTCGAAAGATCCCTCGAATGAACAACATCAGCCCGATGGTTCGTCGCAGGTTGTACCTTCAGTTGCAAACGCGTCAGATTGGCAAACTCCTTGAAAGCCACCAATTGCCGTTGCAAACGTTTCTGCTGATAGCGCAAACGTGTCGCCCAATGCCCATCAGTCACGATCAGCAACAATGTGCCCTCACGCCACGAAGCCACATGACAATGCGCACGCGCAGCCGGTTGCAACTGACTTTCCAGCAAACGCTGCAAATGTGCCAAACGTTGTGCATGATTGAAAATGGCTCTGAGCGGCCTGGCTTCGCGCAAAAGAACAGCCGGTGCGCGAGCCGGTAAAGGACGGAATGCCATGAGAGGTGCCTTGTGTTACAAGTGCGTGATGTTAACAGAAAGCCCGATTTAGCCGCCTGAACATCGGACGCAGGCGAAATTGCCGGCGCTGATCATGAAAAAACATTAATCAAACTTCTCCCCCCAACGGGTTGAAGTCCGAAGAAATGCCCCTATTGTACTTCTGCCCCGTAACATTGCTGTGCCAGCATCGTGGAATAACGCCACTTTCCTCACCACCATTTCCGGGTAGAATGCTCGTTCGCATGCGGCCATGAGGGCTGCACGGGCGACTCACGGGGCCGCCCTCCATCCCTATGTGTGGAAGATCCTGTCGATATGTTTGCACCTTTGTTAAAAAAACTTTTCGGAAGCAAGAACGAGCGCGAAGTGAAGCGCATGCTCAAGACGGTTCAAGTCGTCAACAGCTTCGAAGAGCAAATGGTGGCCCTTTCGGACGAGCAGCTGCGTGCCAAAACCGAAGAGTTCAAGGCCCGCATAGCCAAAGGTGAGACCCTCGATCAGCTCCTGCCTGAAGCGTTCGCGGTCTGCCGTGAAGCGGGCAAACGCATCATGGGGATGCGTCACTTCGACGTTCAGCTGATCGGCGGTATGACACTGCACGAAGGCATGATCGCCGAGATGCGTACCGGTGAAGGTAAAACCCTGGTGGCAACACTGGCGGTGTACCTCAACGCGCTGTCCGGCAAGGGCGTGCACGTTGTGACCGTGAACGATTACCTGGCCCGTCGTGACGCCAACTGGATGCGTCCGTTGTACGAATTCCTCGGTCTGACCGTAGGTGTCGTCACGCCATTCCAGCCGCCAGAAGAGAAACGCGCCGCTTACGGCTCGGACATCACCTACGGCACCAACAACGAATTCGGTTTCGATTACCTGCGCGACAACATGGCGTTCAGCCTGGAAGACAAATTCCAGCGCGAACTGAATTTCTCGGTCATCGACGAAGTGGACTCGATCCTCATCGACGAAGCCCGTACGCCACTGATCATCTCCGGCCAGGCCGAAGACAGCTCCAAGCTCTATACCGAAATCAACAAGCTGATCCCTAAACTCGAGCAGCACATCGAGGAAGTGGAAGGTCAGGTCACCAAACAAGGTCACTTCAGCATTGACGAGAAATCCCGTCAGGTTGAGCTGAACGAGTCCGGTCACCAGTTCATCGAAGAAATGCTCACCGAAGTCGGCCTGCTGGCTGAAGGTGAGAGCCTTTATTCAGCGCACAACCTGGGCCTGCTGACTCACGTCTATGCCGGTCTGCGTGCGCACAAACTGTTCCATCGCAACGTGGAATATATCGTCCAGGACGGCCAGATCCTGCTGGTCGACGAACACACCGGTCGTACCATGCCGGGTCGTCGTCTGTCCGAAGGCCTGCACCAGGCGATCGAAGCCAAAGAGCACCTGAACATTCAGGCCGAGAGCCAGACGCTGGCGTCGACCACGTTCCAGAACTACTTCCGTCTGTACAACAAGCTGTCCGGCATGACCGGTACCGCGGACACCGAAGCGTTCGAATTCCACCAGATCTACGCGCTGGCCGTGATGGTCATTCCGCCAAACAAGCCGTTGGCCCGTAAGGACTTCAACGACCTGGTGTACCTGACTGCCGAAGAGAAATACCTGGCGATCATCACCGACATCAAGGCCTGCCTGGCCGAACAACGTCCGGTGCTGGTCGGTACGGCGACCATCGAAACTTCAGAGCACATGTCCAATCTGCTCAAGAAGGAAGGCATCGACCACAAGGTCCTGAACGCCAAGTTCCACGAAAAAGAAGCCGAAATTATCGCACAAGCCGGTCGTCCGGGCGCACTGACCATCGCCACCAACATGGCCGGTCGTGGTACCGACATCCTGCTCGGCGGTAACTGGGAAGTGGAAGTCGCCAGCCTGGAAGACCCGACGCCTGAGCAGATCGCGCAGATCAAGGCCGACTGGCAGAAGCGTCATCAGCAAGTGATCGAGGCGGGCGGCTTGCACGTCATCGCCTCCGAGCGTCACGAATCCCGCCGTATCGACAACCAGTTGCGTGGTCGTGCGGGTCGTCAGGGTGACACCGGTTCCAGCCGTTTCTACCTGTCGCTGGAAGACAGCCTGATGCGCATCTTCGCCTCTGACCGGGTGAAGAACTTCATGAAGGCGCTGGGTATGCAGTCCGGTGAGGCGATCGAGCACCGCATGGTGACCAACGCGATCGAGAAGGCTCAACGCAAGGTCGAAGGCCGTAACTTCGACATTCGTAAGCAACTGCTCGAGTTCGACGACGTTTCCAACGAACAGCGTAAAGTGATCTACCACATGCGTAACAGCCTGCTGGCTGCGACCAACATTGGTGACACCATCGCCGAGTTCCGCGAAGAAGTACTCGACGCCACCATCAGTAGTCACATTCCTCCACAATCGCTGCCTGAGCAGTGGGATGTGGCCGGTCTGGAAGCAGCGCTGAACAGTGATTTCGGTGTGAAGCTGCCGATTCAGCAGTGGCTCGACGAAGACGATCACCTGCACGAAGAAAACCTGCGCCCCAAACTCCTCGAAGCCATCATGTCGGCTTACAACGAGAAAGAAGACCAGGCCAGCGCCGAAGCCCTGCGTACCTTCGAGAAGCAGATTCTGCTGCGCGTTCTGGACGATCTGTGGAAAGACCACCTGTCGACCATGGACCACCTGCGTCACGGCATTCACCTGCGTGGCTACGCTCAGAAGAACCCGAAGCAGGAATACAAGCGCGAGTCGTTTACCCTGTTTCAGGAACTGCTGGACTCGATCAAGCGCGACACCATTCGTGTGTTGTCACACGTACAGGTTCGTCGCGAAGATCCAGCCGAAGAAGAGGCCCGTCTGCGTCGCGAAGCCGAAGAACTGGCTCAGCGCATGCAGTTCCAGCATGCCGAAGCGCCTGGTCTGGATCATCCCGATGTGCTGGCCGAGGAGGGCGAGGACGTCGCCGTCGCGGCAGCGACTGCCATGTCGCCGGTTCGCAATGACCAGAAGCTGGGTCGCAACGAGCTGTGCTGGTGTGGTTCGGGCAAGAAATTCAAACACTGTCACGGTCAGATAAACTGAGTCGACACCGTCGACCGGCTGCATCTGAACCGTAACACCGCGCCGCGACCGGCCTAGCCGTCGCGGCGTTTTTCAATTTGATCGAGCCGTACCGGTTCAGCCGGACGGCGTGGCTATCTCTCAAGGAGCGCATTTCATGGCTGTTGGTCTTGGTCCTCTGCCGACGCTGCACCCGGTCCCCGGTTTTGAACTTGGCATCGCCTCTGCCGGCATCAAGCGTCCCGGTCGCAAAGACGTAGTGGTCATGCGCTGCGCCGAAGGCTCCAGCGTTGCAGGCGTATTCACCCTGAACGCGTTTTGCGCGGCGCCGGTGATCCTGTCCAAACAGCGCGTGCAAGGCACCGTGCGTTACCTGCTGACCAATACCGGCAATGCCAACGCCGGTACCGGTGAGCCAGGTCTGGTCGCGGCTGAGCGCACCACCGCCAAGCTGGCCGAAATCACGGGCGTCGATGCCAGCGCGGTGCTGCCTTTTTCGACCGGGGTGATCGGCGAGCCGTTGCCTGTGGAAAAGATCGAAGGCGCGCTGCAAGCTGCGCTGGATGATTTGTCTGTGGATAACTGGTCGGCTGCGGCCACCGGCATCATGACCACCGACACTTTGCCAAAAGGGGCTAGCCGTCAGTTTGAGATCGACGGCGTGACGGTCACTGTGACCGGCATCAGCAAGGGCGCGGGCATGATCCGCCCGAACATGGCGACCATGCTGGGCTACATCGCCACCGACGCCAATGTTTCCCAGAACGTGCTCCAGGACCTGATTCGTGATGGCGCGAACAAGTCGTTCAACCGCATCACCATCGACGGCGACACCTCGACCAACGACTGCTGCATGCTGATCGCCACCGGTCAGGCGAACCTGCCGCCAGTCACCGAGGCCAAAGGCCCGGTGTTCGAGGCACTGAAAAAAGCGGTGTTCGAAGTGTGCATGGACGTGGCTCAAGCCATCGTGCGTGATGGCGAGGGTGCGACCAAGTTCGTGACCGTTGAGGTCAACGGTGGTGGCAACCATCAGGAATGCCTGGACGTGGGTTACACCGTCGCTCACTCGCCCCTGATCAAGACTGCGCTGTTCGCTTCCGACCCGAACTGGGGCCGCATCCTGGCCGCGGTCGGTCGTGCGGGGGTGCCGGATCTGGACGTCAGCAAAATCGACGTGTTCCTTAGCGGCGTCTGCATCGCCAGCAAAGGCGCCCGCGCTTCCACCTACACCGAAGCGCAGGGTTCGGCGGTGATGGCGGAAGAAGAAATCACCATCCGCATCGAATTGGGCCGCGGTGATTGCAGCGAAACCATCTGGACCACCGATCTGTCCCACGAGTACGTGAAGATCAACGCGGAATACCGCACCTGATTGCAGGTCTACCAAGCGCTGCTGATCTGTAGCAGCACGGCTTGCCGGCGGCGTATTCAAGATCGCTGCCGCCGGCAAGCCGGACTGCTAAAGGGGCGTCGACGCCTTGATCGCGCCACGGCGGACAGTTTTAGAGGAAGTTTGAACGTGAAACGTATCCATGTAGCCGCTGCGGTCATCCGTGGCACCGACGGCAAGATTCTTATTGCCCGGCGCGCTGACAAACAGCACCAGGGCGGTTTGTGGGAGTTTCCCGGGGGCAAGGTCGAGCCTGACGAAACTGTCGAAGCGGCGTTGTCCCGTGAGTTGAAAGAAGAGTTGGGCATTGTGGTCGCCAAGGCGCGACCACTGATCAAGATCAAGCATGACTACCCCGACAAGCAGGTATTGCTCGACGTCTGGGAAGTCTCCTCCTTCAGCGGTGAGCCTCACGGCGCCGAAGGTCAGCCTCTGGCCTGGGTGTCGAATCGAGAGCTTGCCAGTTACGATTTTCCTGCCGCGAACCAGCCGATCGTTGCCGCCGCCAGGTTGCCCGGCGAATACCTGATCACGCCGGACGCGCTGGAAACGCCGCAGCTTTTGCAGGGCATCCAGAAGGCGGTTGCTGGTGGCATCAAGTTGATTCAATTGCGCGCGCCGAACGGCTACGACCCCAAATACCGCGATGTGGCGGTGGACGCGGTCGGACTCTGTGCAGGCAAGGCCCAGCTGATGCTGAAAGGCCCGCTGGAGTGGCTGGGCGACTTCCCGGCGGCCGGGTGGCACCTGACCAGCGCACAACTGCGCAAGTACGCCAGCAAGGGCCGTCCGTTCCCCGAAGAGCGGTGGCTGGCCGCTTCATGCCATAACGCCGAGGAGCTGTCTCTGGCGGAACAGATGGGCGTGGATTTCGTCACCTTGTCACCGGTGCAGCCGACCCAGACGCACCCCGATGCGCAGCCGCTAGGGTGGGAGAGGGCGCGCGAGCTGATCGACGGCTTCGGCAAGCCGGTTTATCTGCTGGGTGGTGTTGGCCCGGACGAACGTCAGCAGGCGTGGGAAAGCGGCGCGCAAGGTGTTGCCGGGATCAGGGCGTTCTGGCCGCATGGGTTTGATTGACGCCTTGAACGGATGTCCTGACCTGTAGCAGCACGGCTTGCCGGCGGTGGCGTTTCAGAAATCACCGCCGCCGGCAAGCCGTGCAGCTACAGGGGAGTCACTGCGTCCTGTCTCGTCTCGTTCACTCCGGCTTCTTCGCTGCCTGCCACAAAATCTCCGCGACACCCTGCCGACGGGCAATCAGCCGAGCTGCAACGAACAGTAGATCCGACAGCCGATTGATATACGCCAGGCCAAACCCCGCTAAAGGCTCAATCGCATTCAGATGCTGGCAGCGCCGCTCCGCGCTTCGGGCCAGACTGCGGCAAACATGAGCTTGGGCGATCAGTGCCGAGCCGCCGGGCAGGATGAAGTTATCCAGCGGCCCCAACTCTTCGTTCCACACATCGATAGCTGCCTCCAGCCGTTCGATTTCCGTAGCGTTTAGCGCCTGATATTCCGGCATCGCCAATTCGCCACCCAAATCGAACAACCGATGCTGACACGGCGCCAGAACGTCGATGATTTCCTGCATCGCGGGCACTGCCCCTGCCAGTCCTTCGAGACCCGCCAACAGCAAGCCCAACTGACTGTTAAGCGTATCGACTTCGCCGATGGCCTCCACGCGCGGGTGATCCTTCGGCACGCGACGACCGTCACCGAGCCCGGTCTCGCCCTTGTCACCGGTGCGTGTGTAAATCTTCGACAAGCGAAATCCCATGGTTTTACTCCCGGTCGTTCTGACCAATCACCTGCGGGGCAGGTACGTTCATCGGATTGCCCGCCAGCGGCAAGCGCAAGGTGAAGCAGGTACCCTGGCCCAGCGTGGAGTGAACCTCCATCTGGCCCTTGTGGTTGTTGGTGATGATGAAGTACGAAACCGACAGCCCCAGCCCGGTGCCCTGGCCGATTTCCTTGGTCGTGAAGAATGGCTCGAACGTACGCTTGCGCACGCTTTCCGGCATGCCGACACCGTTGTCCTCGACCTGAATCTCCGCCCATGGCGGGTTGAGCCGAGTGCGCAAAATGATCCGCCCTGGCTCGCTGTCGTTTTCGCGCTGATGGATGGCTTGCGCTGCGTTTTTAAGCAGATTGAGCAGCACTTGCTCAAGTTCGTTGGCGGTGCCGGGCACCGGGCCAAGTTTGGGGTCGAACTGGCGAATGATGTTCTGACCCTTGAAGTCGAAACCGATGGTCAGGTCAAAATCGTTGCTGGCGATCTCGACCGCTTGATCGATCAGCGCTGGCAGGTCGCAGGGTGCCATTTGCCGATTGCTGCGCCGACTGAAACTGAGCATGTGGCTGACGATCTTCGCGGCCCGCGCGCCCGCTTGCTGAATGCCATCGAGCAACTGCGGTACTTCCCGGGCGCTGAGGTATTGATTCACTGCGCTCAGCTCGACGCCTTCCTGCTCGGCCTGCTCCTGATTCTTCGGCAGATCCGGAGACAGACGACGCCGGATGTTCTGCACGTTGTGCATGATCGCGCCCAGGGGGTTATTGATTTCGTGAGCCATGCCTGCCGCAAGACCGCCCACCGAGAGCATTTTTTCCGACTGCACCATCATGTCTTCAAGTGACAGCCGCTGGGTGATGTCATCGATGCGAATCACCACGCCACGCCCGGCACCGCCGGTCAGCGGGTAAAAGGTCAGGGCGAAGTGGCGGGTGAGATCGCCTTTGACCCAGGTCACGCGCTCGATCTTGGTCACGGTATGGCGTTCGACCGTCTGCTTGATCTGCGGCAGGAAGGATTTCATCGGCGGGAACGCCAGGAAAATCGGCTGGTTCAGGGCCTCGTCCAGCGGTGTGCCCGAGAGTGCGCCAGCTTCCTGATTCCACTGCGTCACGTACAACTGTTCGTCCAGCGCGATCAGCGCCGATGGCATCGAGTCGATGATGCTGTTGAGGTAGTTCTGAAAACCCGTGAGCTTTTTCTCGATCTTGCTCCGCACCTGGACTTCCAGCTCCAGCTTGCGGTTGGTGTGACGGGTTTCTTCGGCCAGGCCCTGCGCCTGGTCGTAAGCATCCTGCGACTCGTCGCGAGCGCGTTTGAGCTGCTGCTCGCGGGCTTCCATGCGCGACAGCATGGTGTTGAAAGCCTCGGCCAGTGAGCCGATTTCGTCCCGATTGCCCGTTCCGGCGCGCAGTGCGTAGTTCTCTTCTCGGGTGACCCGGCGCGACAGTTGTTCCAGCAGGTAGATGGGCTCGGTGATGAAGCGGCGAATCTGCCGCGCAACGCCCGCCCACAACAGGATGCTGAAAATCAGGATACCGAGACTGGCGGTCAGGGTGCCGGTATAGAACGCGGTCGGCAGTTCGCTGCTGGCCACCAGTAACAGATGGCCCGGCGCCTGACCTTGTTTAGGGATCGGGATCACCTGAGTGTTGCGAAACTCGGTGATACGCCAGCTTTCCAGATTGCGGTAGTGGTCCGGCAGACGCAGCTTGTCGCCTTGCTGGACCTGCGCCAGTCGGTTACCTGTGCTGTCGTAGACGGCGGCGGCGCGCAACGGGCCGTAGTTTTTCAGCTCCTTGAGCAGTGCCTGGGCGTTGTAGGGGGAGGAGAGGGCCTGTTCCGACAGTCCGGGGTTGCTGATCAGTCGGCCGATGGTCTGCAAGGCCTGAGGCGCCATGGCTTCCTGGGAAATGTAGTAGGCGGCGCTGATGAAGGTCAGGTTGGCGACCAGCAGAACGGTGGTCAGCAGGACCAGCAGGGCGGCCAACAGCTTCTGGCCGACCGGCAGGTTTTCGAGGCGCTGGCGCAATGGCATTGGGCAGAGTCACTGGCGGATGAGGAACAGGCAGGTTAGCGCTGTTCAGGGCCTGAGCAAACCCACGATGCATAACCGAAGGAAATGTCTCTGCAAGGGGAGCGCCGGTCTCCTCAACGCACATACCTGTCACGACGCGGAACACACCTGTAGCAGTCCGGCCTGCCGGCGGTGACGCCCGCAAGGTCGCAACCGCCATAAAGCCGGCCCGCTACAGGGCGTTCAGTTGCTGGGAAGGCCTTTGCCAATCAGGTGATCAATCAACCGAGTGCGTATCCGGTTCAGAAGACGCACGTCGCAGCCACTCAGCGCAGCGGCCGTGCAGAGATGCCCCAGCAGATAGCTGATTTCGGTGCGTCGACCCTGAGCCACGTCCTGATACATCGACGAATAATTGGCCGCTGTCGCGTCGATCACGCGCATCACTTCCTCGTGCAGACCGATCGCAGCCTGTCGCTGGCCGCAGCTTTGCAGCACTCGAACCAGTTCGTCGCACAATGCGCGGACTTCCTCTGCATGCGCGTGCAATTGGCCATTGCGACAGCCGTGCAGAACGGTCAGCGGGTTGATCGCGCAATTCAGCGCCAGCTTGCGCCACTGGCGATCCAGAATCTCTGACGTCCATTGATGGGGAATGCCTGCGCCCGTCAGCTCATTCAGCCACTGGGGTGGGTCGCCTTGCTGTGGGTCACCGAGCCAGTTAAAGCCTTGCCCGGCGAACACCACGCTGAAGTCTTCGTCGCGAAACGCCCCTTCGGTACTGGAAACGAAAATACACCGGGCTTGCGGAACGAGGGCCGCCACAGCGTCCTGACTGCCCAGGCCGTTTTGCAACAGCAGAATCTCGGCTCCGGAGGTCAGGCGCGATGCGACGCTGGCAACGGCTGGTTCCGCATCGTAGGCCTTGCAGGCCACCAGTAGGCGTTGAATCGGCTCTTGAGCGTCGAAGGTTTGCGCTGGAATGTCGAAGGTCGCACGTTCGCCTTGTTCGCTCAAGCTCAGGCCGCCCTTGGCGCTGTAAGCCGCAAGACGTGTGGGGTTGCGCAGTATCAGGCGCACCGGCAGGCCAGCTCGGGCCAGTCGCGTTGCCCACAGACTGCCAAGGCTGCCTGCGCCGAGAATGTGCCAGGGAGTCGTTTTCACCCAGCAAACTCATTTGAGGAGCGAGAAAACAAAATCGGCATTGCAGGCTCACATGAACATAGGAAAAGTCTCGTTATAATGACCGGGCTTTCATACCGTCAAGTCAGGCGTGCTCCATTCACATGTCGAGCCGCGCCGTATCAATTGGAGAATCTACATGCCCTCGTTCGACGTAGTGTCCGAACTGGATAAACACGAAGTCACGAATGCCGTCGACAACGCGATCAAGGAGCTGGACCGCCGCTACGACCTCAAAGGCAAAGGCAGCTTCGAGTTCACGGAAAAAGACCTGCTGATCAAGATGACCGCCGAAGAAGGCTTCCAACTCGAAGCCATGATCGAGATCCTCAAGCTGGCACTGGTCAAGCGCAAGATCGACGTGCAATGCCTTGAGCTGAAGGATGCCTTTGCTTCCGGTAAGGTCATGAAGCAGGAAGCCACGCTCAAGGAAGGCATCGACAAGGAGCTGGCGAAGAAGATCGTTGCGCACATCAAAGAAGCCAAGCTCAAGGTGCAGGCCGCCATTCAGGGCGAGCAGGTCCGTGTGACCGGCAAGAAACGCGATGACCTGCAGGAAGCCATTGCGGCCCTGCGCGCGAAGGAATTCGGCATGCCACTGCAGTTCAACAACTTCCGCGACTAATGGCCTGTCTGATTTGCCTCCGCGTAGGGAACCTGAAGGGTTTGTGTGCGTCCGAGTGCAGGTCCCACTGAAGCGATGACGCCGCAGGCGTTATCGTTCCGGTCTTCCGTTTTCGCGACCGCGAGGAGAAATTAAATGGATTTGGATTTGAACGGCCAGGTCGATCACCTGGTCAAGGCCTCCCAGGCCTGGATTCCCATGGTCATGCAGTACGGCAGCAAGGTGCTGCTGGCGCTGGTCGTGCTGCTGGTAGGTTGGTGGCTGATCAACAAACTGACCACCAAGGTCGGCGTACTGCTGGCATTTCGTCAGGTCGATCTTGCTCTGCAAGGCTTCATCAGCAGCCTGGCCAACATCATTCTGAAGGTCTTGCTGATCGTCAGCGTCGCGTCGATGATCGGCGTCGAAACCACGTCTTTCGTGGCTGCGATCGGTGCCGCCGGTCTGGCCATCGGTCTGGCATTGCAGGGTAGCCTGGCGAACTTCGCCGGTGGGGTACTGATTCTGCTGTTCCGTCCGTTCCGCATTGGTGACTGGATTGAAGCTCAGGGCGTTGCCGGTACTGTCGACAGCATTCAGATCTTCCACACCATTCTGCGCACCGGTGACAACAAGACAGTGATTCTGCCGAACGGCAACCTATCGAACGGCATCATCACCAACACCAACCGTCAGCCAACCCGCAAGGTAGTGTTCGATGTCGGTGTCGATTATGACGCCGACCTGCAGAAGGCCCGGCAGGTGTTGCTGGATCTGGCGAAAGACCCACGTGTCATGGAAGACCCTGCGCCGCAGGCGGTAATTTCGACCCTGGGCGACAGCTCGATCACCGTTTCACTGCGTATCTGGACCAAGACGTCCGATTACTGGGACGTGATGTTCATGCTCAACGCCGAGGCGCGTGATCGCCTGAAGGCCGAGAACATCGACATTCCGTTCCCGCAGCGTGTGATTCGTGTGGTGCAGGAACAGCAGGAACCCGCCACTCAGCGCTGAGTGCTTCTGTAGAAACGACAAAAGCCCCGGCTCGTGAGAGTGCGGGGCTTTTTGTTGGATGCTCTGTCAGGACTGCCACAGATGGCGGATCAACCGAACATCAAGGCTGTTCGCTCACCGGCGTCTCGGCGGTTTTGTTTTCCTCGTCGCGCTTGTCCTTGCGCGCCTCCTGAGCCCAGTGCAGGGCGATCATGAACAGGGTCGGCACGCCCATGAGCGCGGTGGCCAGGAAGAAGTTGTGATAGCCCAGCTTCTCGACCATCACTCCGGAATAGCCGCCGATCAGGCGCGGAAGCAGCAGCATGATCGAGCTGAGCAGCGCGTACTGGGTGGCCGAGAACTTCAGATTGGTCAGGCTCGACAGATAAGCGACGAACGCTGAGGTCGCGAGGCCCGAGCTGAAGTTGTCCAGCGAGATCGTGACGATCAGCATCTTCAGGTTCGGGCCCATGTCGGCGAGCATCAGGAACAGCAGGTTGGTCGCGGCCGACGTGGCGCCGCCAATGAACAGGATCGGCAGAATGCCGAAGCGCACGATCGCCAGGCCACCGAACGCAGCGCCCACCAGTGTCATCACCAGACCGAAGATCTTGCTGACGCTGGCGATCTGGTCCTTGGTGAAACCCTGATCGATATAGAACACGTTGGCCATCACGCCCATGACCGTATCGGACATGCGATAGGTGGCGATCAGTCCCAACAGCAACAGCGCTTGCCAGCGATAACGCAGGATGAAGTCGTTGATCGGCGTCAGTACGGGCGCCAGACCCCTGCGGCCCATCGACGACAGGCACGCGGCCGTGAGCAAGGTGTAGAGAATGGCGCGCAAGAACGCGCGGTCTTCCATCAACAGGTCTTTCCAGGTCGTGCCTTCGAACAGCACGCTGGCGAAATCGGTGTTGTAGAGTTGGGTGAACATCGCCGGCACAGAGACCAGCAGGATGATCAGCACGAAGACCGAAGCCAACTGATGGGCAAAACCGTAGCGCGCCGCCGACAACTGCGTACGCAGCGGCACGGCGGGCTCGCGCATGATCAGCGAGGTGATCAGCGCGGGCACCATCAAAAGGCCGAACAGCACGTAGGTCCCGGTCCAGGCTGAGTGTTTGTAGGCAAATCCGGTGGAGCCGAAACCTTCGGCGAAATACAGCGCGCCAGCCGTGGCGAGCAGCGCCGCGACCCTATAGCCCGCCATGTAACTGGCGGCGAGGGTGGCTTGCTGGCTGTCGGAGGCGATTTCCAGACGATAAGCATCGATGGCGATGTCTTGAGTCGCGGACGAGAACGCCACGACCACCGCGATCGCGATCAGCCAGGACAAATGCTGCTGTGGATCACAGAAGCCCATGCCGATCAGGCCGAGCGTCACCAGTGACTGCGACAGCACCAGCCAGGAGCGTCTGCGGCCCAGCTTGCCAAGCAGCGGCAGGCGCCACTGATCGAGCAGCGGCGACCACACCCACTTAAATGCATAGGCCAGGCCAATGAGACTGGCATAGCCGATGGTTTCACGGGCCACCCCGGCTTCACGTAGCCAGACCGAGAGTGTGGAAAACACCAGCATGTAGGGCATGCCCGCAGCGAAGCCGAGCAACAACAGCACGAATGTAGAGGGGCTGGCATATGCGGCGAGCGCGGCGCGCCAGGTTTTGCGGGGCATGGGCTGGAATCTGCCTCAGATTACGTAAACAAAGCGCGCACTCTAACCGTTGTGCTCTGTCGGGCGCCAGCCATGACGCTGCATATCGACCCGATTGTTACGGATGGTCACCCCTTCGGCGCGCAATCGTGCTCTTTGTTCTTCACCCGAGACGGTTCCAGCGGCCAGGCTGAGTTTTCCGCCTGCCCCCAGAACCCGATGCCAGGGTAGGGTGCTGCCGTCCGGAAGCTGGCTCAGAGTTCGACCGACAAAACGTGCCGCTCGTCCTAAACCGGCAAGTTCCGCCAAATGGCCGTAACTGACGACCTTGCCTTCGGGAACCTGATGCAGTGTCAGGTATAGCGCCGTACGGCGGGCCTCTGCGGGGGATAGCCCGGTCGGGTCATCCGAGGGGGAGGAGTGTTCGATCACGCGTTCGTTCCTGATTGTAGGACCAGCGGGAATTTTCGGTAAGGAACTAGGGAAATTTCCTACGGTCAGTGATACCTGTGTCGGCGGTCCCAGGATTGCCATGACGTTGTCCGTCCGGACAATGCCCGTCTTCCGCGAACCAGAGCCCCTTTTTTGCTTATGTTGTCCAGAACCCTGTTGTGCCTCGCCATTACCAGCGCTTCCACTCCCTTGCTCGCCGACACCGTTTGGTTGAAGAACGGTGACAAGCTCACGGGGACCATCAAAGTCTTCGATGGCGGCAAGCTGCTGCTCAACACTAAATATGCAGGCGATATTCCGCTGGACTGGAAAGAAGTCAAGACACTGGAAAGCGATCAGCACCTGCTGGTCAAGCAGGACGCCTACAACGGCGAGATTTCCAAGTCGCTGCATGCCGCCGATGACGGCAAGGTCACGCTGGCCAACGGCGATGCGCCGAAGACCGTGGATCTGGCGAGTATCCAGCAGATCATGAAACCCAAGCCGGTGGTGACCGACCTGGTGTGGAAGGGCAATGTCGACGCGGCTCTGGATTTCCAGCGTGCGGACAAGGACACCGACGATTACAACATCGCGTTCAAGACTTCGGCGACTCACGGCAGATGGCGTCACAACGCTGAAGGTGAGTACAACCGCGAGACCCAGGACGAAGAGACCACCACCGACAACTGGAACGCCGAGTACTCCATCGACCGGTTCATTACCGATAAATGGTTCTGGGATGGCCGGTTCACCTACAAGCACGACAATATCGAAGATCTTCGTCGTCAGCGTACCGTCGGTACCGGTCCGGGTTACCAGTTCTGGGACGACGAATTGGGCGCGTTCAAGGTCGGGACTCTGCTCAACCGCACCGACTACCAATATTCCAACGGCGAAAAGGACAACTTCTATTCGGTCTCGGGTACCTGGGATTACAACCGCTACCTGATCGGCAAGAAGGTCGAGTTCTTCACCAACGGCGAATTGGGCAAGCCGATCAGCGGCGTGGCCGATTACAGCCTGGATACCGAGATCGGGCTGCGCTACAAGGTCACCGAATGGGCTTCGCTCAACGTCAAGGCCGAGAAGAACATCATCAGCGGCTCCGACGATGGCGATCTGGACAAGACCCGTTACACCGCCGGTTTTGGTGTGGCCTGGTAAGTACCTCATATAGCCAGGTATCGGTCGCCGCCGGTTTGAACCGCGCCGATATCCTGGGGAGGGAGCTTGCTCGCGAAAGGGAATGGCAGTCACGTTTGCAACAACTGACTCACGTAATCGCGAGCAAGCCCCCTCCCACGGCAATGCACGACATCCGCAAAACTTTTACGCAAAATCTCCGCAAAATCGTCACGCCTTGCCAATCTGGCACCCTTCAACGATAACGATTATCTTGTGGCCTCGGCCGTCGCACGCTGCTGCGCGCCCCTTCGTATTCGTCGATTTCATTTCAGGAGCCACACCATGAGTGCCAAAGCCAACCGGCAAGCCCGAGAGCTGCTGCTCAAGGAGTATCGCGGCGTGCTGTCGACTCACTCCAAGTCGATGCCCGGTTATCCCTTCGGTTCAGTGGTGCCTTATTGCCTCGACGATCACGGTCGCCCGTTGATCCTGATCAGCCGGATTGCTCAACACACCCATAACCTGCAGCGCGACACCAAATGCTCGATGCTGGTAGGCGAGCGGGGCGCCGAGGATGTTCAAGCGGTGGGGCGCGTCACGGTCATGGCCCAAGCGCAGCAGGTGACCGATGAAGCTGCCATCGAGGCAGCCGCCCAACGCTATTACCGCTATTTTCCTGAATCGCAGAGTTACCACAGCGCACACAATTTCGACTTCTGGGTGCTGGTGCCGGTGCGCTACCGCTTCATCGGTGGGTTCGGCGCGATTCACTGGCTCGATGACGTGGCCCTGGCCAACCCGTTCGCGGGCGCTGCCGAGACCAGCATGGTCGATCACATGAACGAAGATCACACCAAAGCCATCGCCCACTACGTGGAACTGGCGGGCTTGCCGCGGACTGAACCCGCAACGCTGGTGGGCATTGACAGTGAAGGCATGCACCTGCGAATCGGGCAGAGCCTTTACTGGTTGGCGTTCGCCGAACCTTGTAATACGCCGACACAAGTGCGCCAGACCTTGGTTCAACTGGCCCACGCAGAAAAATGGCCGACCGCTGAAGCCGCTGAGGCTTGAATTTACAACCTTGCGACATCACCTAGTGTCTACTGGAAGACTTCTTCCGTTGAGGAACTTATTTGATGCGCGCTTTTTTGCTGCTTTTGTTGCTTTTTCCGGTGCTCGAGCTGTTCGTGCTGGTGAAAGTCGGAATGTCCATCGGCTTCCTGGCGACCTTCCTGCTGGTGGTTGCAGGCTCCATGCTCGGTGTGTTCGTGGTTCGGGTCGCAGGTCTGGCGACGGCCATGAGTGCGCGTGAAAGTCTGGCGCGCGGCGAACTGCCCGCCCAGCAGATGCTCGATGGCCTGATGATGACCATTGGTGGCGGCCTCTTGGTGTTGCCCGGTTTCATCAGTGACGTGCTGGGTCTGATCTGTCTGATGCCGTTTACGCGTCGTCTGTTGGTGGGCAAGGTGCGTCAGCGCGCCGAGGCTTCCGCCAGTCGCCAGCGTGCGTTCGCCGATGATCTGCGCTCGGCGGGGCCGGTCTCTCCCGGAGCGAGTCGTCCGGGTGCACGCCAGCCTGAGGTGATCGAGGGTGAAGTGATCGAAGGCGAATACGAGCCTGTCGATAAAAAGTGATCCGCTTGCAGTCAACACGGCACCTTCGGGTGCCGTGTTGCGTTTGGCGACCCCATCTCGCTTAAAAAATTTCTGGTGTCAGCCTTGTAATCAGCTTGCTCGCCCTTATGTATGGGTCACCGCAAGGTTTCTGGCGCATTTCGTCAGACCGTATTCTGCGGTTCGCTCGCGAACCGTAACCGGCAAGCCCGGATGTTTTAACCCGCCGGTGCCAACACCGGGCGTTCAAAAACCATAATTAGGAGATCGACAATGAAGCTTCGTCCTCTGCATGACCGCGTCGTAATCCGTCGCAGCGAAGAAGAAACCAAGACTGCTGGCGGTATCGTTCTGCCGGGTTCGGCTGCCGAGAAACCAAACCGTGGCGAAATCATCGCCGTCGGTGCCGGTCGCATCCTGGACAACGGCGAAGTACGTGCGCTGGCTGTGAAAGTGGGTGACAAAGTGGTGTTCGGCCCTTACTCCGGCAGCAACACTGTGAAAGTAGACGGCGAAGACCTGCTGGTGATGAGCGAGAACGAAATTCTCGCGGTCGTCGAAGGCTGAGTTGTTCCCCCTCATTTTCCCGTTACTACAAAGTATTTAAGGAATATCGATCATGGCTGCTAAAGAAGTTAAATTCGGCGACGTTGGCCGTAAAAAAATGCTCGCCGGTGTGAACGTCCTGGCTGACGCAGTTAAAGCAACGCTGGGCCCGAAAGGCCGTAACGTCATCATCGAGAAAAGCTTCGGCGCTCCTCTGATCACCAAAGACGGTGTGTCGGTCGCCAAGGAAATCGAACTCAAAGACCGTTTCGAAAACATGGGCGCGCAGCTGGTCAAAGACGTTGCCTCCCGTGCGAACGATGACGCTGGCGACGGCACCACCACCGCTACCGTTCTGGCTCAGGCCATCGTCAACGAAGGCCTGAAAGCCGTCGCTGCCGGCATGAACCCGATGGACCTCAAGCGCGGCATCGACAAGGCGACCATCGCCATCGTTGCTCAGCTGAAATCGCTGTCCAAGCCTTGCACCGACACCAAGGCAATTGCCCAGGTCGGCACCATCTCGGCCAACTCCGACAACTCCATCGGCGACATCATTGCCGAAGCCATGGAAAAAGTGACCAAAGACGGTGTCATCACCGTTGAAGAAGGTTCGGGTCTGGAAAACGAGCTGTCGGTCGTTGAAGGCATGCAGTTCGACCGTGGTTACCTGTCCCCGTACTTCATCAACAAGCCGGACACCATGGTTGCCGAGCTGGACAGCCCGCTGCTGCTGCTGGTCGACAAGAAGATCTCCAACATCCGCGAAATGCTGCCAGTTCTGGAAGCCGTTGCGAAAGCTGGCCGTCCTCTGTTGATCGTTGCCGAAGACGTTGAAGGCGAAGCCCTGGCGACTCTGGTCGTGAACAACATGCGTGGCATCGTCAAAGTCGCAGCCGTCAAGGCGCCAGGCTTCGGCGACCGTCGCAAGGCCATGCTGCAGGACATCGCTGTCCTGACCGGCGGTACCGTCATCTCCGAAGAGATCGGTCTGAGCCTGGAAAGCACTACCCTGGAACACCTGGGTAACGCCAAGCGCGTCGTGCTGAACAAAGAAAACACCACCATCATCGACGGTGCTGGCGTTCGTGCCGATATCGACGGTCGTATCGCTCAGATCCGTCAGCAGATCGGTGACACTTCGTCGGACTACGACAAAGAGAAACTGCAAGAGCGTCTGGCCAAGCTGTCCGGCGGCGTTGCAGTGATCAAGGTCGGTGCTGGTTCCGAAGTTGAAATGAAAGAGAAGAAAGCCCGCGTTGAAGACGCCCTGCACGCTACCCGCGCAGCCGTTGAAGAAGGCGTGGTACCTGGCGGTGGCGTGGCACTGGTTCGCTCCCTGCAGGCTATCTCCGAGCTGAAAGGCGACAACGCCGATCAGAACGTCGGTATCGCTCTGCTGCGTCGCGCTGTTGAAGCGCCGCTGCGTCAGATCGTTGCCAACTCCGGCGACGAGCCAAGCGTTGTGGTCGACAAGGTCAAGCAGGGTTCGGGTAACTTCGGTTACAACGCTGCTACCGGCGAATACGGCGACATGATCGAAATGGGTATCCTGGACCCGGCCAAGGTGACTCGTTCTGCGCTGCAGGCGGCGTCTTCCATTGCCAGCCTGATGATCACCACCGAAGCGATGATCGCTGACGTGGTCGACGACAAGGCTCCAGCTGGCGGCGGCATGCCAGACATGGGCGGCATGGGTGGCATGGGCGGCATGATGTAAGCCAGCCTTACCCCTCGCTGTATAAAGAACCCCGCTTCGGCGGGGTTTTTTTTATGGGGCTGGTTTTGAGATTTGGCTTTTGGCGCTTGGGTCGTGGTGTATATCCGATGTTTGTGGTGGCGCTGATTTTTGTTCTGCCTAACGGCAGAAGAGTTCCGCCTTTAGAAGCAAAATCAAACGCGAACGCAGCTCTGGAGTTGCACGCGAACCCTGTGGGAGACGCCGGAGGTCACGCCGGCAGCGAAGCGGTGGGCCAGTTGGCAGATGAGCCATCTGACCCACCGCATCGTCCGACCGCGGCCCGGGCAGTGGCACAGCTCCAGCTTCTGCCATAGGGATGGGTATTCATCTCTAAAATCTCGGCTCGACACACAACCGCGCCACCTGCGTTCAGCCTGCACCCAAGTCGCGATTTGTGTCGTCTGGGACATCGCGCGCCTGGAAGCAAGATCAAAAGCGAACGCAGCTCTGGGGTTGCACGCGAACTCTGTGGGAGACGCCGGAGGCCACGACGGTACGGGCCGCGATTCGGACGATGGCGGTGTGTCAGCCAGGACGTTATTTACTGAGATACCGCTATCGCGGCTGTCGCACAGCTCCAGCTTCTCCCACAGGGATAGGTGTTCATCTCTAAAATCTCGGCTCGACACACAACCGCAGCTCTGGGGTTGCACGCGAACCCTGTGGGAGACGCCGGAGGCCACGACGGCAGCGATGGCCTTCGTTAAGGAACCCGAGGAACGAGGGCCAAACCAGGAGCCAGGACACTTGGTTACTTGGGGGTGGTGCGGCATCCCGATTTTCAAGTAGCTCGCCGCAGGCGAAACAGATCTGGCGCTAGCCAGAGCCAATACCTGGACCTGCACAAATATCGGGTGCAGGCACTGCACCAGAGGCCACAGGTCCTACCCAGAAACAGCCTCCGCCCCCAACACTTTGTCCTTCCTGCCCACTGGCCTATACAGCACAGCGTAATAAGCCCCCAGGCAAATCAGCCAGCAGAACACCGCCGTCCAGATGTTGTGAGAGAAGAAGTGCGCGCCTTGCAGCATGCGCCCCACCGAAAACACCGTCCCTAGCCCGAACGCGAAGATCAGACCGGCTTTTGCCATGCGCGGTTTACGATCACGGAACACGAAAAACAACGCGAACAAAGTGAAGCCGGTCGCTGCATGGCCTCCGGGCCAGCAACGGCCGGGTTTGTCGGTCTGTGGGCGAGGGCTGAGCAGCTCGCTGTACTGCTCCTGGCCGCCAAACTCGGTCAGACTCCAGGGGCATTGAACCGACGTGACCACCTTCATTGGCGTGACAAAACTGGTGGATAGCGCCATCGACAGCACCATACAGCCCAATTCACGTTTCCAGGGCTTCAACAAGCCGACGAAAAACGAAGCCACAAAGCTGACGAATGACAAGACGCCCAAGGCAATGACCACCTGCTTGGCCCTGTCATGCAGAACGTTTTCCAGGAAATAACTGTGCTTGCCGATGAACCCGCCCGCCGTCGGATCGTAAGCCAGCTTGGCAATGTCCATGTCCAGCGAGGTGAGTTCCAGCAATACTAGAATAAGGGCGGTCACCACCGGGATACCCAGATAAACCCAAAGGTTGATCGGTCGAGACGTGGGCCGTTCGAAGACTTCTGACATGGTAAATCCCGTGTATTGGCGATGATGGTTGACCGAGAGCGTTTGCAAGTCTGAGCATCACGCTGTCGGCGGGCTGTGAACCGGGAGTGAAAAAAACGTTGTGTGCACCGGTGCTGGCCCTCTGGCGAACTTGGCCGTAAGCTGCCGCCAACTCTGACCTGATCGTGCATGCATCTGAATGCTGTGCGGGGGGTCATGCCGTACTGCATCTGGAGATAGGCCCCCATGAGAATTCTGCTGGTTGAAGACAACCGCGACATCCTGGCCAACCTGGCCGATTATCTGGGTTTGAAGGGCTATACCGTGGACTGCGCACAGGATGGCTTGTCCGGCCTGCATCTGGCGGCCACTGAGCATTACGACCTGATCGTGCTCGACATCATGCTGCCGGGCATCGATGGCTACACGTTGTGCAAACGCCTTCGAGAGGATGCCCGACGTGACACCCCGGTGATCATGCTGACCGCCCGCGATCAGCTCGATGACCGCTTGCAGGGCTTCCGCTCCGGGGCGGACGACTACCTGCTCAAGCCTTTTGCGCTATCTGAACTGGCCGCGCGCATCGAAGCGGTGCTGCGCCGGGCTCAGGGCGGAGGCCGTCGCACCTTGCAGGTCGCTGACCTGATCTACGATCTGGATACTCTTGAGGTGACCCGCGAAGGCCGCATGCTCAAGCTCAACCCTGTCGGGCTGAAATTGCTGGCCGTTCTGATGCAGAAGAGCCCCCATGTGCTGCGTCGCGAAATTCTCGAAGAAGCGCTGTGGGGCGATGACTGCCCGGACAGTGACAGCCTGCGCAGCCACGTTCACCAGTTGCGTCAGGTGATCGACAAGCCGTTCGCCAAGCCATTGCTGCAGACCGTACACGGTGTCGGCTATCGCCTGGCCGAGGGCCGCGATGGAGTTTAAGCAGAGCCTTGCCCAGCGGATCATCATCGCCTTTGCGCTGATGAGTGCGCTGGTCGCCGGGTCCTTCGCCATGGGCATTGTGGCAACGGTGCATCTGGTCGAAGAAAAGCTGATTTCGGCGGGGCTCGGTGGCGATCTGACACGCCTGCTGCTGATGGACAGCGTCGAGGACTGGAGTCATCGGCCCGAGCCCGACCAACTGTTTTATTTCAGCGGCGGGCCGGGTGATTTCGAGCTGCCCAAGGATCTGCGACATCTGGAGCCGGGTTTCCACGAAGTGTTCCGCGGCCCGCTGTCCTATCACGCCATGGTCGAGGTGGTCGACGGCCGTCGTTACGTGCTGCTGCAGGATCAGAGCGATTTCGAAGAGCGCGAGCGCGTGTTGTTCGCCGTCGTTCTGGTGGGCTTCGTACTGGCACTGGCGCTGGCGGTTTTCCTTGGCTGGGTACTGGCGCGTCGGGTAATGGCGCCGGTGGTGCGGCTCGCTCGTCAGGTGCGTCATCGCGACCAGTTGCTGGGTCTTGCACCGCCTTTGGCACCGGATTACGCCGCAGACGAAGTAGGTGAGCTGGCGGTGGCGTTCGATGCCACCCTGGGGCGCTTGCGCGATGCACTGACCCGTGAGCGAATGTTCACCAGCGACGTCAGCCATGAACTGCGAACGCCGTTGATGGTGCTCGCCAGCTCCTGTGAGTTGCTGCTGGAGAACCCGGCACTGGATCAGCGCGCCAGAGCGCAGGTAGAGCGTGTGGGGCGAGCTTGTGAGGAAATGCGCGATCTGGTCCAGACCTTCCTCATGTTGGCACGCACTCAGCGCGACGATGCCGGAATGAATCCGCAACTGTCGTTGCAGGGCGCCGCTCAGCAACTGCTGACTTTGTGGCGCGAGCCCATTGAGGCCAAGGGCCTTGCGTTGGATTATTTCCCTGATCGTGCTTCCCAGGCCTCGTACAACGCGACGTTCCTTTATGCGGTCATGGGGAACCTGCTGCGTAACGCGCTGCACTACACCGATCAGGGATTCATCCGGCTCACCCTGTTGCCCAACGGCTTCACTGTCGAAGATTCAGGCGTCGGTATCCCGGAGGAGAAGCGTGAAGCGATGTTCCAGCCATTCGTGCGCGGCAATGAAAAGCGCGGGGAGGGGCTTGGCCTTGGCCTGTCGCTGGTCCAACGAATCTGTGAAAACCAGGGCTGGACGGTGAGTCTGGACACCATGGAACCCAATGGTTGCCGTTTCAGCGTGGACTTCAACAAAGGGGCTGACTGAAGCGGTCGGCAGCCGTCGCTGCGCGTAATGTATCGACAGTGTAAATGTTGCTGTGATCTTACGCGTTGTGGCCATATGCTAGCCCTATCTTCTGGTAAAATCTCGTAACATTTGCGCTGGCCGATGCACGTTTTTTTCACATTTGCATGACCTGAAGCTCACGCCCATTTCCCTAGTTTTGGCTGCATCACGAAAGGAGATGCAGCCATGAGCAAGCGGGTCGAGCTTGATTTTTCGCGCAAATACGACGACGAACACGCGAGAAAATATTTTCGTAAACACAGGGACGGATTGGCTCGGCAGCTGTCTGATCGTCGCGATAAGCAACTGGCCCGACGCGCGCTGGCGCTAGCGGGTGAACCGGGACTGGTGCTGGATCTCCCCTGTGGTGCCGGACGGTTCTGGCCGTTGCTCGCCGAGAAGGCCAATCGGGTCATCATCGGCGCCGACAATTCGGCGTCCATGGTCAAGATTGCCTGTCAGTCGCAGCCAGCGGAGGTGGTGAAACGGGTACAACCCTTGCAGACGTCTGCATTCGCCATCGACATGCCTGACAATGCGGTGGACAGTATTTTCTGCATGCGCCTGCTGCACCACATCGGTGAAGCCAGGGACAGGGCCGTACTGATGAAGGAGTTCCATCGGGTGACGCGAGACAGCGTGATCGTCTCGCTGTGGGTTGATGGCAATTTCAAGTCCTGGAAACGCAAGCGCGCTGAGCGCAAGCGGAACCAGGAGGGTTACCAGAACCGCTTTGTGTTACCGGTAGCCACCGTAGAAGCCGAATTCGAACAGGCAGGCTTTCGCATTCAGGAGCGACTGGATTTCCTGCCGTTGTACGCCATGTGGCGTGTGTATCTATTACGTAAGAGGTAACAGGATGGCCGTGGATTTTGCAGCTGAGTCGGGCGTTCCCGCCAAGGACCGTTTTGCCTATTTCTGGAATACCCGTGGGGATTGGGTCGAAGAGCCCAATGTTCGTCGCGGCGGAGAAAGTGGCGTACAACGCGTCGTGTCGGAGAATGGTCGCCTGCTGTACGTCAAGCGGCAGGTCGGTCACATCTATCGCAGCTGGCTGCACCCGTTCGGTCGCCCGACCGTCCTGCGCGAGCGCGATGCTCTTGACGGCTTGCGCCAGCTGAACGTGAACGTCCCGCGTATGGTTTTCTGCGGCGCCGAGCGCGACGAAAACAACGAATGGCGTGCGCTGCTGGTGACCGCTTCGCTGGACGGCTATGACGAGTTCGAAAACTGGCTCAAGGCCGGTGGCCGTGAGCAGCATGGCGAGGCGGTTTATGAGCAGATGCTCAAGGAATTGGCCGAGAACCTGGCCCGTATGCACAAGGGCCGTTGGCAACACAGCTGTATCTATATCAAGCACGTGTTTGTACGCGTGGTCGGCGAAGGCGCCAATGCCAGGCCTGAAGTTGCGCTGATCGATCTGGAGAAATGCCGCCAGCGTCTGACGGCGTACGGTGCGGCTCAGCACGACATGAAACAACTGCGTCGCCATTCGTCGTTTCAGTCAGCGGACTGGAGCAAGCTCGTCTACTTTTACGAGACGGCGTTTGGCAGCCCTATCAAAGGTTTAGATCGATGAAGTTAGAACTGGCGCGAGGTTTGTTTGTTGTCGGGGCGCTGGGAGTCGCATCCCTCGCCATGGCAGCCTGGGAGCAACCCAGGCCACAGATTCTGAGCGCAGTACACGGCGAAGGGCAGTGCGCTTTGCCGCGGGTCGCCAAGGCTGAATTGCCTGTGCGTCCAGACCATGATCTGCTGTTGTTGATGTTCGGGCTGGCTCAGGGATCGGGGCCACAACATTGATACAACCACCTGACTGAAAGGCCCCGACTCTCGGGGCCTTTTTGTTTCCGTCAGAGATCATCCCGCGACTGTTGGCTTGTCCTTCGCAGCCAGCAACGTATAAACACACGGCAAGACAAACAACGTAAACAATGTCCCCACCGACATCCCGGTCGCGATCACCAGGCCGATGTCGAAACGGCTGACAGCGCCCGCGCCAGTCGCGAGAATCAGCGGGACCATCCCGAACACCATCGCTGCAGTGGTCATCAACACCGGGCGCAGGCGAATCGCCGCCGCTTCCTCAACCGCCTCCCGAACACTGAGGCCCTTGTCGCGGCGCAGCTGGTTGGCGAACTCGACCACCAGAATGCCGTGCTTGCTGATCAGGCCAATCAGTGTCACCAGCCCCACCTGTGTGTAGATATTCAGCGTCGAGATGCCCAGGAACAGCGGTATCAGCGCGCCACAGATCGACAGCGGCACCGTCACCAGAATCACCAGCGGGTCGCGGAAGCTTTCGAACTGCGCTGCCAGCACCAGAAAAATGATCGCCAGTGCAAGGCCGAAGGTGACCCACAGCGCATTACCCTCCTGCACGTATTGTCGCGAGGCGCCCGCGTAGTCGTAGGCGAAACCGGCGGGGGCTTCTTCGCTGGCGATCTGGCGAACGGTCTCGATGGCTTCGCCCATGCTCACCAGTGGAAAGCCCGAGATGATCGCCGAGTTGAGCTGCTGGAACTGATTGAGCTGACGCGGCCTGGCGCGATCGCTGACCGTGATCAGCGTCGACAGCGGCAGCATCTTGCCCTCGGAGTTCTTCACGTAATAGTTCGCCAGCCACTGCGGATTGTCGCGATAGGCGCGTTCCACTTGCGCGATGACCTTGTAACTGCGGCCATCGATGGTGAAACGGTTGATCTCCGCCTCGCCGAGCAGGGTCGCCAGACTGCCACCCAGATCCTGCATCGACACGCCCATCTGCGCCGCCTTGGCGCGGTCGATGTCGACCACCACTTCCGGCTTGTCGAACGCCAAGTCGACATCGAGGAAGGCGAATTTGCCGGACTCGGTCGCGCGATTCTTGATCCGGTCCACCACTTCCAGCAGCGCCGGATAATCATTTGGCGTGTTGATGACGAATTGAAAAGGCAGACCCTCACCCGTACCTGGCAGCGATGGCAGGTTGAAGCCGAAAATCTGCAGGCCGGTGATTTGTTCGAGCTTGGTCTGAACCTCGGGTAACAGTTCCATCTGCGTGCGGCTGCGTTCGTCCCAGGGCTTGAGCAAGAAGCCGCCGACGCCGGTCTGCACACCGTTGAAGCCGTTGATCTGGAATGACGAGTAGTACTCCGGAAACGCCTTGAAGATGCTGATGAACTGGTCGGTGTACTTGTTCATGTAATCGAGGTTGGTCGGCTGTGGAGAAGTCGCCATCATGAAAATGATGCCCTGATCCTCGTCCGGTGCCAACTGCGACTGGCTGAATTTGAGAAACACCGGGATCAGGCACAGCACCAGCACCGCGAAAACGATGACCACCGGGCGCGTGTTCAACGTGCCGTGGAGTACGCGCTGATAGCGCACTTTCAGGCCTTCGAAAATCTGATCGAGCTTATGCGCCAGGCCGCTGGGGTTTTCGTCGTGACGCAGGAGCAGGGCGCACATCATCGGCGACAGGGTCAAGGCAACGATTCCGGAGATCACCACGGCGCCCGCCAGGGTCAGGGCGAATTCCTTGAACAGCGCACCGGTCAAGCCTTCGAGGAAACCGATGGGCGCATACACCGCCGCCAGGGTGATGGTCATCGAAACCACCGGCATGGCGATTTCCCGTGCGCCTTCGAGCGCGGCATCGAACGGCGTCTTGCCCTCTTCGATATGGCGATGGATGTTCTCCACCACGACGATCGCATCGTCCACGACCAGACCGATCGCCAGCACCATGGCGAGCAGGGTCAGCAGGTTGATCGAGTAACCCATCATCTGCATGAAGAACAGTACGCCGATCATCGACAGCGGAATGGTGATCACCGGGATCACCACCGAGCGCAACGCGCCGAGGAACAGGAACACCACGACGATGACGATCAGCACCGCTTCGATCAGGGTTTTCACCACCTCGTGGATCGACGCCTGGATGAACAGCGTGGCGTCGTAGGCGATGGACACTTTCAGGCTCGGCGGCAGTTGGCTTTCCAGCTCCGGCATGATCCTGCGCACTTCCTTGATCACGTCGAGTGGGTTGGAACTGGGCGTACCTTTAATGCCGATGTAAACCGATGGCGTGCCATCGAACGAACTGACGGTGTCGTAGTTCTCGGCGCCCATTTCCACTCGCGCCACATCGCCGAGCAGCACGCGGCTGTCGCCCACGGTCTTCAGCGGGATTGCAGCGAAGGTTTCAGGGGATTTCAACTCGGTGGTCGCGTTGACGCTGGTGACCACGTACTCGCCTTTCACTTCCCCGGCCGCAGAGAGAAAGTTGTACTTGCGCACGGCGTCGGTCACGTCAGTTGCCGTGAGGCCGAAGCCCGCGAGTTTGACGGGGTCCAGCCACAGGCGCATTGCGAATACCTGATTACCGAGAATCTCCGCCTCGGCCATGCCTGGCAGCGTTGCCAGTTTTGGTTGAATGACCCGCGACAGGTAATCAGTGATCTGCGGATTGTTCAGCTCAGAGCTGTAGAAACTGATGTACATGAGCGCGGAAGCATCGGCGGCTTCCTTGCTCAGTACCGGGTCTTCCGCGTCCTGCGGCAGTTTATTCTTCACCTCGTTGGCCTTGGCCAGCAGCTCGGTGTAAAGGCGGTCGGTGTTGGCGCCGATGCGCGCGTAGATCGAGATCACCGAGAAGTTCTGGCGACTGACCGAGGTCATGTAGTCGATGCCCTCGGCGCTGGCCAGACTCTGCTGCAGCGGTTGAGTGATGTAGCCCTGAATGGTCTCGGCGTTGGCGCCGGGATAGGCCGTGGTCACGGTGATCAGGGCGTTTTCCATCTGCGGATACTGGCGGATGGTCAGCTTGCTGAAGGCCTGGAAACCCAGCAGCACGATCAGCAGGCTGATCACGCTGGCGAGCACGGGACGACGGATGAACGGGTCGGTAAATGCCATGGTAGCTCCTCTGATCAGTCAACCTTGGGTTGGCTGCTCGGTTGGGCTGCCTGATCTGCACTGATTGCGATGTGCGCGCCGTTGTCCAGCTTCAACTGGCCCCCGGTCACCACTTGCTCGCCCGCTTTCAATCCTTTGCTGATGATCACCAACCCGCCGCGACGCTCGCCGGTGTCGACGAAGCGGCGTTCCACGGCCAGTTGCTGTTCACCCTTGGCGTTTTTCTCCGGCTGGCCGTCGGCGCCTTTTTTCGGCACCACGACAAACACCGAGTTGCCGTACAACGTGTAGGTGATGGTGCTCTCTGGAACAACCAGCTGCGCGGTGTCCTGGCCGAGCATCACCTGAAGATTGGCGAACATGCCCGGCAGCAGTTTGCCGTCGGGGTTAGGCAGGGTGGCGCGCACCAGCACGTTGCGCGTGGCGTCCTCGACCTTGGGGTTGAGGGCGCTGATGCTGGCGATGAATACCTTGTCCGGATAGGCCGCAACACTGACTTGCACCTGCTGACCGATGGCCAGTTTCGGCAGAACCTGTTCGGGGACGAAGAAGTCGGCGTACAGGCTGGTCAGGTCCTGCAACGTGGCGATCACAGTGCCGCTGGCGAGGTAATCGCCGACGTCGACCTGACGAATGCCAATGGTGCCGCTGAACGGCGCGAGAATGCGTTTTTTCGCCAACGAGGCGTTCAGTTGAGCGACCGTTGCAGCGGCTTTTTTCTGAGTGGCGGCGAGCTTGTCGAACTCACCTCTGGAGATGGCTGAATCGCCCACCAGCTTGCTGCCGCGCCCGTAGTCGACTTGCGCCAGGCCCAGATCGGCTTCGGCGGTGCCCAGCAGGCCTTTTTCCACATCGCTGTCCAGTTGCAACAGCGGCTGGCCGACTTTCACTTTCTGGCCCGACTCGAACAGCACGGCTTTGACGGTGCCGGCGACTTCCAGGCTCAGGTCCACGCCCTGCAGCGCCTTGAGGCTGCCAATGGCCGGCAGACGGCTCTGCCACGGACGCTCTTCGACGACCGCGACCGCGACATTGATCGACGGTTTTGGGGCGGTGAATTGCTGGATCTGTTTGTAGATCGAGAATGCCTTATACCCTCCCAGGGCCAGCACCACGATCACCACAACCCCCAACATGATCAACATGCGGCGACGCAACATATTCCACTTCCTTGGAAAACAGATGAATCAGGCGAGCACGTTAATCGTGTCGCGGATTAGTTGCCAGTGGCAGGCCCGGATTTCGAAGCGCGCAGGTTTTTGGTGCGACGTCGCACTCCTGCAGAGTCCGTATTCTTACCTCTAGACCACATGCAAATGGTTGTCCCACAACCCCGCAGGCAGTTCCATCGGCTCGGCCACCCATGTGCTTTGGCGGCAATCATAGAAACGACAGCGGCCTTGACCCGAGGTCACCACGAACCCATCGGCCACTGCACCCACTCCGGCGCAATCCGGCAACGGCGCGTCGAGACGAACCGCGCCGCTGTCCAGGTCCCATATGAAGAAACGATTGCCTCGCGGGGCTGTTAAGGCGACCAGCCGCAGTTCGTTATGGATCGCAACGCTGGCCGTGTAATGCGCCATGGCTTGCAGTTGTTGCTCGGCCACCGGAAACGCTTGAAAAGCTTGCCCCGGACGTTTGATGGCCAGCATTTGCGCCGACTCGTGGGACGGTCCCATGAATTGCTGGCCGGCCACGATGGTGCCGTCACTGGCAATCGCCATGTGGCGCACGCTGTTCATCTGTTGGGACAGGGTTTCCTTGCTCAGGAGGGTGCCATCACGTTGCATCAGCACCAGGCTTGGCTCCATCGCGTCCAGGTTCATCTCGACCCGGCTTTCGGCTTCTGTACGGATACCCCCGTTTGCCACCACCAGCGTCTCGCCATCCGGCAGCCACGAGACCTGATGCGGGCCGATACCGTGGGTAGGCATTTCGCCCGAATGTTCCAGCCGCTCGCCGATGAACCGATAGACCCCGAGGAGCCCGCGGCCTGGATCGGTGGTGTCGTTTTCCGTGGCGTACAGCCACTCACCGCCTTTGTGAATGACCGCGTGACCGTAGAAGTGCCGGTGCGGCTGCGACGTGATCGTCTGCAACAGGCGGCCGTCGCGCAGATCGATCAGGTAGCTTTCGGTCCCTGGCCTGCGTGCGACGAACAGCGCAATCGGCAGTTCCGGATGATTGATGATGTCGTGGCAACGCTGGGCGACCTGGGTGGCGAACACTTTAGTGCCGTCCACTCGATACCCTACGGCATAGTGCTCGCCATTGCTGCCATCGCGTGCCGACAGCAGCATCGGTGTTTCGCCTTTCTTCCTGAACAGCGTCCAGCCGCCCAAGGTACAGGCGCTGAGTACCAGGCTGCCCAGAGCCAGAGCCTGACGTCGCAACATATCAGTCACCATCGTTGGCGTTGAAACCCAACTGGATGCCCAACGCCTTGGCCAGTTCGCCTTCATGCAGGCGGTGCACCACGTTAAGGCTGTCATAGAACGCGTTCAACTGTTGGCGCCCCTGTTCGGTCGCCAGCAGCTCGACCAGCGGCGGCTTCAGTGCTGCCAGCTGTTTGCGGCTTTCGGCGTAGGCCGCGTCGATCTTGTCGGCCAGAGGTTTCTGCTCTGCGGGCAACAGGCCGCGCAAGCCCTTGTTGTCGACCCCGGTCCATACCGTCTCCGCGCTTTCGAGGCCGGCCTGCAGACTGCTCAGCGAGGCTTTGCTGCGCCAGGCTTCGGCCTGGAACGGTTGCGGTACTCCCTTGGACTGACGGCCCAGCGGCGTGCCGAGTTTTTTCTTCAGGCTGTCCAGCGCCGTGACCTGAACCCGCAGCAGCTCGGCGATGGCCTCGTGAGAGTCGGCATAACGTTGATTGGGGAATTTGCTCAGCTGCGCGAGCATGCCGTCGGTGCTGTTCCAGCTGTTGAGAATTTCCTCGGCGAGGGTTTTCTGGCGTTCGCCAATGGCGGTCAGCAGCGGGCAATAGCGGGCCTTCTGGTCGGCGGTCGCCATGTCGATCTCGGCGTCGAACAGGATGTATTCATAGGCCGACAAGCCTTGAACCACGACGCTGGATTTGGCCAGGGCTTCGGCGCTGATCTGCGGTTGAGCGGTCACCAGTTGCTCGACCTGACGACCGACGAGGTTCTTCTTGTCCGGCCAGAACTGGATCTGCCAGGAGCGGTTGCCTTCGGCGAGCGGACCGATCAGCAGCGGCTGCAATTCGGCCCATGTTTTCTGGGCATGCAGGAAGTCGGCGCGGGCAGTGTCCAGATCGGTCTTGCCCTGACAGAACGCCAGTGCACTGACGGCCAACTGGCGGTCAGCGTCGACCCAGCGGCTGTAGGTCGGCAGGATCACTTGCTTGGCGATGGCGGCAGACGTCACGGCCTGAGGGTCCGATGGCGCGCAAGCACCCAGCGCGAGCGCGGCGAGGCTGGTGAACAACAGCTTGGGACGGAACATGTCCGGCTCCTTATCTTTCAGAGAATACGGTTATAGAGAGTTCAGGAACGCCAGCAGCGCAGCCCGCTGTTGTGCATCGAACGCCAGCACCTGACGCTGTGCAGGCAGCGCTTCGCCACCATGCCAGAGCACGGCTTCCATCAGGTTGCGGGCGCGGCCGTCGTGCAGAAACTGCGTGTGGCCGCTGACGGTTTGCGTCAGCCCGATGCCCCACAACGGCGGCGTCCGCCATTGCTGGCCGTTGGCCTGGAATTCGGTGAGGTTGTCGGCCAGTCCTTCGCCCATGTCGTGTAACAGCAGGTCGGTGTAGGGGCGGATGACCTGATTGGCCAGTTCCGGTTCAGCGGCATCGGCGGCGGTCGTGAACTGTGGCGTATGGCATTGCTGGCAACCGGCCTTGAAGAACAGATTCTTGCCGGCCAGCACTTGCGGATCGGCCACGTCTCGACGGGCAGGCACACCAAGGTTGCGGGTATAGAAAGTGATCAGTCGCAGGATGTTGTCGCTGACTTCCGGCTCACCGTTCGGGCCATTGCCACTGGGCGCAGCGAGGCAGGCGGGTTGCGACGGGGTGCAGTCATCGGAGGTTTTCAGACTGGACGTGAGGCCCATGTCACCCGCCAGAGCATGGGCGTTCTGCTGATTGACGCTGGGCTGCGAGGCCTTCCAGCCGAAGCGCCCGAGCACGGTTTTTTGCTGCGCATCGTCCCAGACCCAATTGGGCGTACCGCTGATGCCAGTACCGTTCTGGTCGTCAGGGTTGGCATTGGCCAGGATCGCCGCTTGCGGGATGGCTTCCAGCAGGCCCAGGCCGATCATCGGCGGGGCAATGCGGGCAGAGGCGCGCGCCTGAGGATGCATCGGACCGTAACCCAGTTGAGTGATCCGCAGGGTAGGGCGACGCAGATGCGCTGGCGTGCCGTCTCGAAAATGCACAGTCATCGAATCGTATTCGACGCGCACCTTGGCCTCGGGTGTGACGCCAGGGATTGCCATGTCCTGCAACTGGATACCATAGATCGGCTCCGGCGTGAGGCCGAGCTGTTTCAGCTGTTGGGCATGGGCGGGCTCATCAGGAATCGACAGACGCACCAGCATCGATACGGCGTTATCGGCATCGGGTTCAGGCGGATGGCCGCGACCGTCCTTGATGTGGCAGTTCTGGCAGGCGTTGGTGTTGAACAGCGGCCCGAGGCCGTCACGGGCGGTGGTGGTCGAGGGGGCTATGACCCAAGGGTTGCGGAAGAAACTGTTGCCGACGCTGAAGTCCAGCCGCCGCGTGGGCGAGAGGTTGCCCGAGGGCAAGGAGAAAGCGTTGCGATCACTCTTGTTGACCGTCGTCGCGCCGCCTGACTGCGCTTCGCCGGGTTCGGCTGTGGTGAATCGCGGGGCGTCGTCGCACCCGCCGAGGGCCGAGGCCATCAGCAGGAAAAGCGAGAGACGGAACCGCGCAGTCATACACATCCTGCAAAAGGGGGTAAATCGGGGCGAGCAAGCTTACCAGCCCCGTCTTTGAGGAATAAGAGGGATTTGCGTTTGTAAGTGCCTCTCGTAATGTGTTGTAACCAATTCGCCGCCAGACCCTGAATCTGGAAGGCATTGGCCATTCAAACGCCGGCAATTTCCAGTGCGGGATTCTCCACCATCAGCTGCATCAGACGCCGCTCACCCTCGACCACCTTGAACGATCGGTAGTCGCCGATACTGTCCAACTGTCGCTCGCGCTCGCGTATCGCCAGCTCCTTGGCCCGTTCGTAACCGTAATGCTCGACCCTGAACGACTTGGTCACGCTGCTGCCGTTGCGCAGCGTGGTGCGCGCCACCCAGTAGGCGATACCGGTGTAGCAGCGGTAGTGCACCCCCGGATAACCACTGGTGTTGGTCGCGATGATGCGCTGACGGATGTCGCGGCTCAGCTTGGGCAGGTGAGCCAGCAGCAGTTGATCACGGCAAGCATCCGCGGCTTTGCGCGCTGCTTCCTGGCCGCCATAGCGGGAAAATGAGAACAGTCTGTTGAAGGTTCTGCCATCGCGATAGATCGTCACCTTCCAGGCACGTGGGCCCTTGATGCCGACCAATAGGTGAATACCGTAATCGTTGGCTTTGAGCTTGCTGACGCGGCGCCTTTTCTTGTTTCTGTTGGGCACTGTCTGTCTCCTCCTGGATGGGATGGGGCCTGAGAAGTGCGCATGATCGACGGCGAACCGGAGCCGTTCAATCCGACAGAGAGCGAACAGGAAATGCCTTACAAAACTTACGGATCTGTCCTCATCAGACCTTTATTCATGCGGGATTTCGTGATTTCTACGGACATAAAAAATGCCGACCCATTACGGGTCGGCATCGATTTGGATGACCGTTGACGCGCTCTTTCGAGCGCGCCGTGGGCGTGACTCAGAACTCGTGATCGGCGTTGTCCGGGTTCAGGTCGGTAATGCCCAGTTTGCCCGCCGCCTGTTCAATGGCGCTGGTCTGTTTCACCAGTGCTGCGATGGCATCGCGAACCACCTGATTGCCAGCGGTGTTGCCAGCGGCAATCAGTTGATCGAAATGCTCGCCCTTGTTGGCGTGGTCAACGATGACCTGCAACTTGGCCTGAGTGGCGTCCAGATCGGCGCGCACGGTGGTGTCGGTCGCAGCGTCAGCCTTGGCCACCAGCGAGGACAGGCTCGGCCCGCTGACCTTGCTGCCGTCTACGCGGGTGTATTCGCCCAGATAAACGTTGCGAATGCCCAGACCGTTGTAGAAGTGCGAGTTGTGGGTGTTGTCGCTGAAGCAGTCGTGCTCGTCTTCGCTGGAGTTGGCTTCCAGTGCCACCTTCATGCGCTCGCCAGCGAGTTCGCCCAGAGACAGGCTGCCCATGCCGAACAGCATTTTGCGCAGGCCGCTTTCAGCCGGTTCGGCTTCCAGAGTGGCGCGGTAGTTGTCGGCGACGTTCGGTTTCCAGTTGTTGACCATCTCTTCCAGATCGCTGACCAGCAGGTCGGTCGCGGCCTTCAGGTAGGCGCGGCGACGGTCGTTGTGGCCGCCGGTGCCGCCTTTGCCTTCGACATAATCGCTGGCCGGACGCTCGCCAGCGCCTGGGCCTGTGCCGTGCAGGTCCTGGCCCCAGAGCAGGAATTCGACAGCGTGGTAGCCCGTGGCGACGTTGGCTTCGGAGCCGCCCAGCTCGTTCAGGCTGGCGAGTTTTTCAGGGGTGATTTCGGTGACGTCGACCTTGTCTTCGCCGACCTGTACCGATTTGTTGGCAATGATGTTGGCGGTAGCGCCCGGGTTGCCCAGCGCATGCTGGTAGTCCTTGGCAACGTAGTCGATCAGGCCTTCGTCCAGCGGCCAGGCGTTCACCTGACCTTCCCAGTCGTCGATGATGGTGTTGCCGAAGCGGAACACTTCGCTCTGCATATAAGGAACGCGGGCGGCAACCCAGGCGTCACGGGCGGCTTTGAGTGTCTGATCGTTCGGGGTGGCGAGGAAGGCGTCGACGGCAGTGCTGAGTTTCTTCGCGGTGGATTCGGCGTCGCTGAACACGGCGAACACGATGTTCGCGTAGTTCGCGACCACAGCCTTGGTGGCGGCATCGCTGTTCTGGGCTGGCGCAGCGGCCGGAGCTGCAGCGGGCGTTGCAGCGGCGGGTGCCGGAGTCGGTGCGGCGGCAGCGGGCTTGTCCTTGCCTTGGTCACAACCGGCCAGGGAGATAGCGATGGCCAGCAGACTAGCGGTTGCCAGGGGCATACGAATCATGACGGAATCCTGCGTCGAGAGAATGTGTGAACGGTGGCGAACGCCAGAAAAAAGCTGCGACATAATGCGAAAGATTTGCATTCTGTGTAAAGGCAAAATGCCCCGTCGCGGGAGGGGGAGATATTTCAAGCTGTTACAAGAATTTCAGGCAAGGCATAAGCGGGAATTGGCGCTTGGGGATTTCGGGGGCGAGTCAGGCAGTGCGGATTGCCTGCGGTGCCGCGGATGGAATCGGCACCGCCGGCGAGCAAGCAGTTACGGAGTGTTCCTTATTACAAAACCCCGACGTGCGTGCGCTGCGCCTGCTTGAGATACGCCAGCAGCTCCCGTGACGGCAGCGGCTTGCTGTAGAAGTAGCCCTGACCTTCGTGGCAACCCTCGGAAATGATGTACGCCTCTTGCTCGGTGGTCTCGACACCTTCGGCGATAACCTGCATGCCCAGGCTTTTACCCAACTGAATGATGGCGCGCACGATGGTGGCGTCATCATCATCGTCGATCAGGTCTTGAACGAAGCTCTTGTCGATCTTGATCTTGTCCAGCGGCAGACTTTTCAGGTAGCTCAGCGACGAATAGCCTGTCCCGAAGTCATCGATGGCAATCAGTGCGCCGGAGCGACGCAGGCTGAGCAGGTGCTGAGCGGCGGTGCTGATGTCTTCCATCAGGCCGGTTTCGGTGACTTCCAGCTCCAGGCTGCGCGGAGGCAGGCGGTAGATCTGCAGCAAATTGTTAACCACTCGGGGCAGTTCAGAGTGGTGCAGTTGAACGGTGGAGAGGTTCACCGCCATGCGCAGATCGGTGAAACCCTGATCGTGCCACTCACGCAGTTGTTTGCAGGCTTGATCCAGCACCCATTCGCCAATGGCGATGATGGTGCCGTTCTGTTCGGCCAGCGGAATGAACTGATCCGGCGGCACGAAACCATGTTCCGGGTGAATCCAGCGGATCAGTGCTTCGACGCCCACCACGCGCTGATCGCGATAGCTGATCTGCGGCTGGTAGACCAGGTGAAACTGATTACGCACCAAGGCTTCACGCAGATCTTTTTCGAGTTCGCGGCGGCGGCGCATTTCGCTGTCGACGCTGGCGATGTAAAACTGATAGCGATTGCGCGAACGGGTCTTGGCCAGCGTCATGGTCTGTTCGGCTTTCTGCAGCAGCTTTTCGGTGCTGTCGCCGTCCTCGGGGAACAGCGTGATACCGATCGTGGCGCGCAGGCGGATTTCTTCTTGATCGAGCGCAAACGGCGCCTCCAGATCATCGAGGATATTTTGCGCAAGTTCAGCCGCTTCGTAAGGTTGCTCGATGTCGGCCTGAACCAGCGCAAACTGGTCGCCGCCAAGGCGTGCCAGCGCGCCCAGACGCCCGCTGTGGCTGCGCAGACGATCGGCCAGCGCCAGAAGCAACTGGTCGCCTGCCTGATAACTGAATTGCTCGTTGATGCCTTTGAAGTCATCCAGCCCTACGCACAGCACGGCGACCCGATGCTGCACCTTGCCCGCATCGATCAGGATCTTGTCCAGTTGCTGTTGCAGTTGCTGGCGATTGGGCAGCCCGGTGAGGAAGTCGTATTGCGCCATTCGCAGCAGGCTGGATTCCGCTTCGTGGCGCAAATGCGTGTTGCGTTCGATGGAGGCGAGCAACTGGTTGGCGGTGTTGACCCAAAGGCCCAGTTCGTTCTTCTCATGCCCCTTGAGCAGGGGCAGTTGGTGCTCGCTCGGGCGGTCGGGGTTGATGCTGGTCAGGTGTTCGATGATGCGCGACAGCGGCTTGGTCAACAGCCAGTGATAGACCAGGTACAGCACCAGCCCCATCGCCAGCGCACGCAGCACACCGGAAATGAAAATGATCATCGAATTGGTCAGGAAGCCTTCGCCATAAGTGGCGGTGTCCAGAGTGATGCGCAAATCGCCGTAATATTCGCTGTACGGGCTGCGGCCGACCAGTTGAGTGGTGAAACTGCGTTCCTGACCGAGGATGGAGTCAGTCAGCCAGCGAGTAGGGGACGCTTTCAGGTCGCGAGTCTTTTCCGCGAGCAGGGTTTCATTGGGGTGTCCGATCGACGCCATGCGAACGGCCTTGTCCTGAAACAGGCCCTCGATGACCTGCATGCCCATTTCCCGGTCCAGGCTGTAGACGGCCTGAGTCGACGGGTCGCGGAACATGTCCAGAATTCGCTCGGCGTCAGTGGCAACGGCTTGTCGCGTTTTGTACGCGTCGTAGACAATCTGCGCGCAGCTGAGCACAACGCCTACGACGAGCGCTGAAAGCAACACCACACGCAGCAGCTTCACCGACAAGCTGTTCTTGAGTTCCAGCTTCAAATGGGCATTCCTTCATCCATGCTGATAGCGGGTGACTGTATGCAAGCATTGGCAATGCAGGCCTTCGGGTCAAGGTTTTGATACAGCCTTGACCTGTTTCATCCGGATAACAATTTACACGCAGGCAATAAGGCTATCAGTACTGTGTCGGTAGGCTGAGGGCGGAACTTGAGCCCCTTTTCTTCAAATCAGGCCGAAACTGATATTAGTCCGCTATCGTCCGCTGACAATACATAAAGGACGAACAGAAGGCGAAAAAAAACCCGGCGAGGCCGGGCTTTTTTCGGAGTAGCTACCTGAAAATGATCAGGCGGTGAAGGTCTTGCCTTCGAACTGCTCGGCAACGAACTTCCAGTTCACCAGGTTCCAGAACGCCTCGACGTATTTTGGACGCAGGTTACGGTAGTCGATGTAGTAAGCGTGTTCCCAGACGTCGCAGGTCAGCAGCGGAGTGTCGCCGCTGGTCAGCGGGTTGCCGGCGCCGATGGTGCTGGCCAGAGCCAGGGAACCGTCAGCTTTCTTCACCAGCCAGCCCCAGCCGGAGCCGAAGGTGCCGATGGAAGTCTTGCTGAACTCTTCTTTGAACTTGTCGAAAGAACCGAACGCAGCGTTGATGGCATCAGCCAGGGCGCCGGTTGGCTGGCCGCCAGCGTTTGGCGCCAGGCAGTTCCAGTAGAAAGTGTGGTTCCAGACCTGGGCTGCGTTGTTGAAGATACCGCCCGAGGAAGATTTGACGATCTCTTCCAGAGTCTTGCCTTCGAACTCGGTGCCAGGCACCAGGTTGTTCAGGTTCACGACGTAGGTGTTGTGGTGCTTGTCGTGGTGGTATTCCAGAGTTTCCTTGGAGATGTGCGGTGCCAGAGCATCGTGTGCGTACGGCAGCGGCGGCAATTCGAAAGCCATGGTAATTCTCCTAATCAGGTCAGTTGCGGTTTGCGCAAGGCCGATCACGGGCGGCCAGACAGAACATACGCCGGCGAGTTTTGTACTCTTTGCGGCGCAGGGTTCTGGATCATAGCACCGGGTCCGGCCCATAACCACGCAACAACTGTGTGGGATAGAGGTTCCAGAGCATTGCGCGAGAATTACGCGGTCCTGATGAGCTGCGCTGCCACGCTGAACATCATCACTGCCACCATCAGGTCCAGCAGGCGCCAGGTGGCGGGGCGGGCGAGCCATGGGGCAAGCCATGCAGCGCCGATCGCCAGCGTCGAGAACCACAGCAGCGAGGCGCTGGCGGCGCCGAATACATAGGCGCCGGGCACGGTTTGTTGCGCGCCGAGAGAACCGATCAGCAGCACGGTGTCCAGATAGACATGCGGGTTGAGCAGCGTCACCGCCAGCGCCGTGAGCAACACTGCGCGGCGCGAGCGCTGACCGCTACCGTCACCTTCCTGCAGGCTTTGTGGAGAAATCGCCCGACGCAGAGCCTTGGCGCCGTACCACACCAGAAATACAACACCGCCCCAGCGGGCCACGGCCAACAGCGTCGGGTTATGCGCCAGCACGCTCGCCAGCCCGAACACCCCGGCCGTCACCAGAACCGCATCACATACGATGCACAGCAGTGCCACCGACAAGTGATGTTCGCGCCGCAGGCTCTGCGCCAGTACGTAAGCGTTCTGCGTGCCGATGGCCATGATCAGGCCAAACGCGACCAACAGACCATTGAGATAGCTTTGCCACATGGTGTCGTGCTCCGGGAAATCGATGATGCGAAATGCGATTTGATGTGGTGATTGTCGATGGAATGGCTGTATAAGAAAAAGCAATAATCCTCATCGCTCATTAGGAAAAGTGATGTTCGACTACAAGTTGCTTTCAGCGCTGGCGGCAGTCATCGAGCAGGCAGGATTCGAGCGAGCCGCCCACGTGTTGGGACTGTCGCAATCGGCAGTGTCCCAGCGCATCAAATTGCTTGAAGCACGCGTTGGCCAGCCGGTGCTGGTGCGCGCGACGCCGCCTACGCCAACGGACATCGGTCGTCGGCTGCTCAACCATGTGCAACAGGTGCGGCTGCTAGAGCGGGATCTGCAGAGCGTGGTGCCTGCGCTGGACGAGGGAGGCACGCCAGAGCGTCTGCGCATCGCCTTGAATGCCGACTCACTCGCGACCTGGTGGGCGCTGGCGGTCGGAGATTTTTGCGCGGCGCACCAACTGCTGACCGATCTTGTGGTGGAGGACCAGGACGTGGGCCTCAAGCGCATGCGGGCTGGGGATGTCGCTGCCTGTCTATGCGGCAGCGAGCGACCGGTGGCCGGTGCACGCAGTCTGCTGCTGGGCGCCATGCGCTATCGTGCGCTGGCGAGTCCGGATTTCATCGCGCGCCATTTTCCACAGGGCGTCACCGCTCAGGCCCTGGCACGGTCACCGGCGCTGGTGTTCGGGCCGGATGATTTTCTGCAACATCGCTATCTGGCTTCACTGGGAGTTGAAGGCGGCTTCGAGCACCATTTATGCCCGTCATCCGAAGGTTTCATTCGCATGACCGAAGCCGGAATGGGCTGGGGACTGGTCCCGGAGTTGCAAGTTCGTGAGCAGATGGCGAGCGGCAAACTGGTGGAATTGTTGAGCGATCGCTGCATTGATGTGCCTTTGTACTGGCATCATTGGCGCAACGGCGGGCAGCTGCTGAACCAGCTGACCGACCATTTGGCAAAAAAAGCCGGGCAATGGTTGGTGCCGCTGGAGGCTCAGTGAGCGTCATTTCAGAACAAAGCGTTTTCTGGTTTATGAAAGGTTGGAGCGGTAAATGAAGATTCTGGTCACCGGCGCGAGCGGCTTCATCGGCGGACGCTTTGCGCGTTTTGCGTTGGAGCAGGGGTTGAGCGTTCGGGTCAACGGCCGTCGCGCGGAGGGCGTCGAGCATCTGGTACGTCGCGGCGCCGAGTTCATTCAAGGCGATCTGGGCGACCCGGAGCTGGTGCAGGTCTTGTGCGATGACGTCGAAGCTGTGGTGCATTGCGCCGGCGCCGTCGGGACGTGGGGGCGGCGGCAGGATTTTCATCAGGGCAACGTTCAGGTGACAGAGAACGTGGTCGAGGCCTGTCTGAAGCAACAGGTGCGGCGTCTGGTGCATCTGTCATCGCCGTCGATCTATTTTGATGGTCATTCGCACTTGAATATTCGCGAAGAACAGGTGCCCAAGCGCTTTCATAATCACTACGCCGCGACCAAATACCTGGCCGAGCAGAAGGTGTTCGGCGCCGAAGAGTTCGGTCTGGAAGTGATCGCCTTGCGTCCTCGCTTCGTGACCGGCGCAGGCGACACCAGCATCTTTCCGCGCCTGATGCAGATGCAGCGCAAAAAGCGCCTGTCGATCATCGGCAATGGCTTGAACAAAGTCGATTTCACCAGCATCCAGAACCTCAACGAGGCCTTGCTCAGCAGCCTGCTGGCCGCGGGCTCCGCGTTGGGCAAGGCGTACAACATCAGTAACGGCACGCCAATTCCGATCTGGGATGTGGTCAATTACGTGATGCGCCAGATGCAACTGCCGCCCGTGACTCGCTATCGCTCGTACGGGTTGGGCTACAGCGCTGCTGCGCTGAACGAAGCCGCGTGCATGCTCTGGCCAGGCCGACCTGAACCGACGCTGTCGAGAATCGGAATGCAGGTCATGAGCCGAGATTTCACCCTTGATATCAGCCGTGCTCAGTATTATCTGGATTACCAGCCCAAGGTCAGCGTCTGGACCGCGCTGGACGAGTTCTGCAATTGGTGGAAAGCCCAGCATGGCGGGGCGTTGTAAAACGCCCGGCGATGCAGATGGTCTCAAGGTCCGGCGGTTATACTGCCGCCACACGATTTACCGGTCTTCAAAGGGAAACGCATGCGCAAAGATCCGTATGACGACGTCGATGACGTCCCGAGCCTCAGCGCCAAAGATGATGACGATGACTTCATCCCCACCGCCGGTGCCCGCGAGCGCACCACGGTGTATTCGCGGACCACGCCTGTCGTCAAGGTGAAAGCCCCTGGTACTGGCGCTCTCTGGGCCTTGATCGGTGCGCTGTTCATCGCCTTCTGTGGCTTGGGGTGGTGGAGTTTTCAGCAGGTTTCGCTGATGGAGCAGCAACTGGTCGCGACGCAGGAAAGTTTCGCGCGGATCAGTGAGGAAGCGGCGGGGCGCTTGCAGGATATTTCCGGCAAGGTCGTGGCCACCGAGTCAGTGGCCAACAGCGGCGGGGAAGCGCTGAAGGCGCAGATCAAGGAGTTGCAGGACCAACTCGCCGATCAGAGCAAACAGCAGCAAGGCGTAGCGGGTTTGCAGGGCGGGTTGGACAAGCGTCTGGAGCAGATTGCCACTCAGGCGACGCAGCAGCAGGCGACCAATCAGCAGTTGCAGGATCAGCTCAAGGCGGTGACGACGGAGCTGGCGGCGTTGAAGGCGGCGATGCCGGATGGCAAGTCGGCGCAATCGCAGCAGGATCGTCTGGATTCTGAGTTGAAAAGCTTGAGTGCGGATGTGGCGAATCTGAAGAAGAGCAATAACGGCCAGGCCATCGAGCGGCTGGAGCAGGACATGATTGTGCTCAAGAGCGAGCAGGATAATCGTGCCGCGCAACCCGCGTCTTCGGGGGCGAGTACGGCTGAGTTCGATGCGTTCCGTGGGCAGATGACGCGGACGATCAATACGTTGCAGAGTCAGATTCAGAATTTGGCGCAGCAGATTAATACGCGTAAGCAGTGATATTGGGTTTGTTGCGCTGGGAGTAATGTGTACATCCGTTTTTTTGGGGCGCTGTTAGGGGCTCTGGCTAACGCCAGACCTGTTTCGCCTTCGGCGAGTTACTTGAAAATCGGAATGCCGCACCACCACCAAGTAACCAAGTGTCCTTGCTCCTGGTTTGGCGCTTCCTTCGTCAGCGTACCCTCACTCCGGCGACGCTCCGTGGGCCCGCCGCCATCCGCCATCCATGGCGGGGGGCGGCTCTCGCGGCATCCATGCCGCTTGGCCCACTGCACGACGCCTGCGTTAAGCCTGCACCCAAGTCGCGATTTGTGGTGTCTGATCTGACGTGCGCTTAGAAGCAAGATCAAAAGCCACTCGGTGTTGGGTGTTACACGATCCCTGTGGGAGACGCCGGAGGTCACGACGGCAGCGAATGGTGGGGCATTTAGTGAATGAGTGTCTGACTTTGTGTTGATCGTGCCCACGCTCCGCGTGGGCATGAATCCTGTGACGCTCCGCGTCACCCACAGCGGACGCGGAGCGTCCGGCGCGGCGTTACCACGCGGAGCGTGGGAACGATCAAATATCCTTTGCTCCTGATTTTGATCTTCATGCGCAATAGCCCAGACACCACCAATCGCGACTTGGGTGCAGGCTGAACGCAGGTGGCGCGCAGTGGGTCGAGCGGCATGGATGGTGGCGTGCCCACGGAGCGTCGCCTTCGTTAAGGTATTCCGACGAAGGAGGAACCCAACCAAGAGCCAGGACCCTTGGTTACTTGGGGTCTTTTCAAGTAACTCGCCGAAGGCGAAACAGGTCTGGCGTTAGCCAGAGCCGTATCTGCTGCGCCGCGATCACGTGGCGTATCCAGATTTCCAGCTGCACACGGAAGCGTGTGGGAGCTGCTGGAGCTGTGCGACAGCCGCGGTCGCAGTGGGTCAGTAGACAACTTCATAACTGATCCACCGCCTCGTCCGAATCGCGGCCCGTACCGTCGTGACCTCCGGCGTCTCCCACAGGAATTGCGTCAAGACGGACAGCTGTGTTCGCTGTTGATCTTGATCTTGCTTCTAAGCGCGCCTCAGTTCAGACGCCACAAATCGCGACTTGGGTGCAGGCTGAACGCAGGTGACGTGGAGTGGGCCGAGCGGCATGGATGCCGCGAGAGCCGCCCCCCGCCATGGATGGCGGATGGCGGCGTGCC
>Ga0308159_1000749_pt1 | contig 61963 bp, 43 predicted proteins | sample PhyCR1_FD_201040 | JGI IMG/M metagenome (GOLD analysis project Ga0308159, IMG submission 201040) | Phyllosphere microbial communities from UC Gill Tract Community Farm, Albany, California, United States - DLSLC.R1 | ecosystem: Host-associated > Plants > Phyllosphere > Unclassified | place: USA...
TGCTTCGCTGCACCTCCTTCCGCTGTGTCTGGCTGCGCCAGACGGTCGCTGCGCTCCCACGCCCGGATCAATCCCTCCACTCAGCCTTCCGATGTCGCTGGTTAGGCAAGATCAAGATCAAGAGCACGCGAGCTAACGCTCATTGTTGAGTGGTGAAGGGCGGGGCGGTTGGCGTTGGATTTGTGGTGTGGCTGCCCCTCACCCCAGCCCTCTCCCGGAGGGAGAGGGAGCCAACCTGCTTTGGCTTTGAAAATCGCGTACGACTCGGTATTTCAGGTCGGCGTCTCTTTCGCATTCACCTCGGTCAATCCCCTCTCCCTCCGGGAGAGGGCTAGGGTGAGGGGCTTTTGACCTTGTTTTTGATCTTCAGGCCCGCCGTCAGAGCAAAGTTCCTGTGGGAGCGCTCGCCAGACAGATTCCGAGCGGTTTACAGTGAGCGATCACTCTTTGATCACGGACCGATCCCATGTCAGACCCAAACCCCGCCATCCACCTCATACGTTCCAACGAATCCCACCTCGAAGGCATTACCGCGCTGTACAACGACCCGGCCGTGGCGCGGCAGGTGTTGCAGATGCCGTTCCAGTCCGTAGAAGTCTGGCGCCAACGCCTGCTGGCGGACAACGAACGCGCGGTAAAGCTGGTGGCACTGCATCAGGGCGTGGTGATCGGCAACCTCGGGCTGGAGGCGTATTCGCGAATGCGTCGGGCACACGCGGGCAGTTTCGGCATGGGCGTTGCGGTCGCGTGGCAGGGCAAAGGGGTGGGTTCGCAACTGTTGTCGGCGGCGCTGGACGTCGCCGACAACTGGATGAATCTGCACCGCGTCGAACTGACGGTGTACGCCGATAACGAAGCAGCCATCGGTCTCTACCGCAAATTCGGGTTCGAAACTGAAGGCCTGTTTCGTGATTACGCGGTGCGCGACGGGCAGTGGGTAGACACCCTGAGCATGGCCCGCCTGCGCAATCGCCGGACAACCTGACTCAGTCGCCCAACGCGAACGCCACCGCCGACTGTGCATGCAGTTCGGTGGTGTCGAGCAGGGGCAGGGCGCTGTGTTCGGGTTTGATCAGCAGGCCGATTTCGGTGCAACCGAGAATGATCGCCTGCGCGCCGCGTGCAGTCAGCGATTCGATCACCCGCTGGTAGATTTGCCGCGATTGATCGCTGATCACGCCGACGCAGAGTTCGTCGTAGATGATCTGGTGTACGTCCTTGCGCTCGGCTTCGTCCGGCACCAGCACCGTCAGGCCCTGAGCGATCAGACGTTGCTTGAGAAAATCCTGTTCCATGGTAAACGCTGTGCCGAGCAGGCCGACGGTGTGCGCATCGATCGACAAGGCAGCGTGGGCTGCCGGTTCGGCAATGTGCAGAAACGGGATATGGATCGCCGCCTGAATCTGCTCAGCGACCTTGTGCATGGTATTGGTACACAGCACCACGCAATCGGCGCCGCCCGCCTCGAGCCTGCGCGCGGCGTCGACCAGGATGGCCGCGGCATCATCCCAGCGTCCGGCGTGCTGGGCCTGTTCGACGGGGCCGAAGTCGACGCTGAACATGAGCAGTTGCGCCGAACGTAAGGGCCCGAGGCGATCGCGGACCTGTTGATTGATGAGACGGTAGTATTCGGCGCTGGATTCCCAGCTCATGCCGCCGATCAGGCCGATGGTGCGCATTGAAACTCCTAGGGCTGTGAGGTCTGTCGAGAGTTCGGGTCTGGCTGGAGTTTCCTTTTGTTTTCGGGCCGATGCCAGCACCGACTGACTGTACCGCTGACTTTCCATGCAAGTGTTCCGCTCGCTGCAGCTTTAACGTACGCCGAGGCTTCGATCTGCCACTATCGAGGTTCGCAGGTCCTTTCCGAGGAACACCGCTATGGACGATGTACAGCAACTGGGCGAGATGCTTCGCCATTACGCCGACAGTGAAGCGCACAAGAAGCAACTGTTCGAGACACAATCGGCGGCATGGGCCACGCGAATTACCGCGCTGTTTGGTGATATCCAGCAATGGCTGGAACCGGTGCAGGCGCCGAATCTGCTCGAGGTGAATCGCGAGGCTTACGTCGCGTCCGGGCCGAGCGTGCCGGTGGAGACGTCGACGTTCAAGACGGAAAAGTTGAGCATTGTGATTGCCGGCAAACCGGTGGAATTTGTGCCGGATGTGATGGGCAGTGGCGGGCAGATTTCACTGGCGGTGATGGGGCTGACGGCGGCGAGGTATGGCAGCATTTCGCTGGTGGGGCTGCCCAATGGCCAATGGCAGTGGCGCAAGACCAATGGTTTGAAGGATGCGGATACGTTTGTGTTTGATGCGAATTTTCTTGCTCAGCAACTGCAAAGCCTGATTCCTCGGGATCGCGGCTAAGATCAAGAGCTGACCCCCTCATCCCAGCCCTCCCGAAACGTCGGACCGCTACCAAGGGGGCGAGGGGAAAAGGGAGCCGATCTTCATGGTTTCCGGGATTGATCGTTCCCACGCAGAGCGTGGGAACGATCAATTCACCTTGAATATTTCAGGTCGGCATACCCCGAGCAAACAACTGGGTCAGCTCCTTGCCACTACAAATCGAAACGCCGGGACCGGGGAAACCCTTAGTGTCCTCAGCGATTGGGCATTTTCCCTTGGGTCACTGATGGCCTTTTGGTAGAGTCGCGCTCGCCAGCGGGTTTTCGGCTGGACGATGGAACCGAAGAAGGGAGTCTGATCAGTGAGTCCGGGCAAAAAAATCCTCGGTCTCACGGCGTTGCTTTTGCTGCTGACGCTGTGGGCCAGTTACGTTTATCTGTTTAACGAAAACCGCGACGGCCAGCTCGGCGGTGTCGGCGAAAGCACCGCGTGGTGCGGCGCGCCACCGTCCCCCGAAGCGGCGGCGCTGGGCAAGGATCAACTGACCCTGCGCATCACCAATAACCTGCGCGGCGAGTTCATGCTTAGCGGTGCGCTGGTGGTCTCCGAGCGCACTTTCAACCGCTATGACCTCAGCCGCAACGAACTGCGCCTGCGCCTAGAGCCGTTGCAGTGGACCTACGGCGCCACGCCGATCTTCCTCGAGCAGGTCAAGGTGCAGCCACTGAGCCGCAACCTGTCGGCCAGCAACAAAAGCGCCTACGCCGAACTCGAACCGCGCCCGATTGGTGTGCAGGGCCAGGCCACCGCGTTCCCGTTCGACACCTACCGCTACGGCTATAAACCGGTGCTGTATTACCTCAAGGGCAGCGAACGCATCGACCTGCGGTTCAAGAACATCACCACGCTGATGGAGATGTCCAACACATTCACGCCGATCCAGAAATACAACCGCGTCGACTACATCAACGAGAACACCTCGATGATCCGCGACGACGATTACAAACCGTACGGACCACACGAATGTGCCTTCAGTGTCGAGCGCAAGGATTCGTTCAAGGTCGTGGTACTGATGCTGTTGCTGGTGCTGTGTCTGCCGCTGATGTTGGTGTTCTATCGCGACCTGCCGGGAATCGACTTTCTTGCGACGCTGGTGGGCGTGGCGCTGGTGCGCGGGCTGTTGCTCGGGCCGGTGCAGGACTTCCGCCTGTACAACATCGACTTTCTGTTTGGAGCGGTGATTCTGCTGGTGGGGACGGTGTCGCTGATCAAGGCGATGCGGATCAATAGCCGGCGCGAGATAGCGATGCGCAGTGGAGAGACGTCCTGGTGAGAATGGGTTGAAGATCAAAAGCCCCTCACTCTAGCCCTTTCCCGGAGGGAGAGGGGACTGATCGGGGGATATTCGAGCGTCTCACCGACGTGAGCGAATGGTTGTGAATCCATAATCGACTGGTTGTTGCAGGTCGGCGAGATCGCCAGACACCTCGGTCGGCCCCCTCTCCCTTTGGGAGAGGGCTGGGGTGAGGGCAGGACAGTCCTGAGCCGATCACTTAAGCGCCGGATCCCCCATATTCATCTTCTTCCACCCCTGCAACAGCACCTGCGCCTTCGGCTCCTGTCCGCTGTCGAGGTACCACTGAATCAGCGACAACCGCGCATTGCGATTCGCCGGCTGCACCTTGAGCAACCCCTCCAGCAGCGCACAGGCCTCATCAACCTTGCCGCTTTCATGCAGCGCCACCGCCAGCACATAGCCGTACTGCGCGTTCTGCGGCTCCAGTTGCGCGGCTTTTTTCAGCGGTGCCATCGCCTCATTCGTCTTGCCGGCGCGGATCAGTGACAAGCCCTGAGTGTGTTGCAGCAACGCAGCATCCGGGTGTTGCTTGAGGCTGTCGGCGAGCAGTTTCTGCGCTTCGCTGGCCCGACCATTGGCCTCCAGCCATTGCACCAGCGTGACCAGCGCCGGATAGAAGTCCGGGTCGCGTTGCAGCGCCGAGCGCAACAAGCCTTCGACTTCGGCGCTGCGGCCGCTGGCCTGGTACAGCATCGCCAGATTCAGATTGGCTTCGGCACGTTCCAGCAGGTTCTTCTGCACCGCTTCATATTCGGCAATCGCCGCGTTCCAGTTGGCTTGCGCTGCGCCCAGACCGTTGTTGCGCGAAACGCCGAGCAGGTCCCGCGCGGCGACGATGCGCACGGCTTTCACCGGATCGCCGAGCAACGGTGCAAGTAACGGCGCACGCTCTGCCGGCGGCAGGAAAGCGCTGATCGCGCGTACCGCGCTTTCACGCACTTGTGGGTCAGCATGGCGCAGATCCTGGCTCGCCAGTTTCAACGCCTGTTCACTCGGATACAGCGGCAGTTCCGCCAGCAGCGTCGCGCGCTGGATCGCCGGCAGGTTGCTGCGCTGCAGCTCCGTGTACAGCGCATCCGCGGCACCGGGCTGGCCGTTGCGAATCAGCCACAGACTCTCGTCATAACGCGGCGCTTGCGCTGCGCGGGTGGCGCTCCACAGTTTGAACTGCGCAGTGACCTTGTCGCCGGCCTTGCCCTGGTGGCAGGTCAGGCAAGCGTCCGGCGTACCGAGCTTCTGCGCGCGTTCCGGGTTAGGAATGCTGAAACTGTGGTCATGACGCAAGTCGTTGCCCATGTAGAACTTGCCGAGCATGTGACAATCCACGCACTGCGAACCCGGCTGGCCCATGGCGTGGCGGGTGTGTTCGCTGGAGTCGTAGTTCTTTGCTTGCAGGCCTTTGCCGTCGACGCCTTCGACCGAGGTCCTGCCGGCGGGGTTGTGGCATTGCAGGCACACCGCGTTGCCCGGTGCCTTGAGTTCGGTGCTGTGCGGGTTGTGGCAATTGCTGCAACGCACGCCCTTGTCGAACATCTTGCTTTGCAGGAACGAGCCGTGTTCGAACACTTCATCCTTGATCTTGCCGTCCAGCTCGTACAGTTCGCGGGTGAGGACGCTGGGCAGATAATCATCCATCAAGCGCTTGCCAACCGTGAAACCATCACCCAGCGGCGCCCGACGGGCATGGCAACGCGCGCAGGTTTCGATCTCAACGGTGGCGTTCTTGTCTTTCAGATCGACGTCAAAGCCGTGATGAATCAGATCGGTTTTTTGCCCGGCCCATTGCACATGATTCGACGCCGGACCATGGCACGCCTGACAACCGACGCCGAGGCTGTTCCACTGACTGTTGAAGGTGTTGCTGGCCGCCTCGAAGTTACGCTTGAAACCGGTGGTGTGGCACTCCACGCACATGAAGTTGGCGTTCTGGCTGGGCTTGCTCCAGTGCAGCGGGTTCTTGAAGTTGACGCCCTGGCCGGGATACAGATGAAACCAGCGATGCTTTTCGCTATCCCAAGCCACGCCGAGTGCCTGCAAGCGGCCATCGCCTACCTCAATCAGGTACTGCTGCAATGGCGCGATGCCAAAGGTGTAGGCGACTTTGAAGTCTGCATTTTTGCCGTCGATGCCCGGCGTGTTGACCCAGAATCCGCTGTCGTTGCGGGAAAAGCGCGTGGTCTCTTTTTCCGCCTTGAACGTGACGTTGTTGAAGTCGCCGAGCACGGTCTCGCCATTTGCCACCTGCATGGCCAACTGGTGATGCGAATCCTGCCAGTCCTTGACCTGTTCGCTGTGGCAGCCCTGGCATTGTTGTTCATCGACCATGGTCGCCGGGGTTTTCGCTATAACCGCTTGCGGCTGGGCGGGGGCGGCAACGGGCGCGCTGACAGGCATGGGCTTCACCGGCGCGGGAGCAGGGCTGAACAGAAACCAGCCGATGCCGGCGACGGCGGCCAATAGCACGCCGATGGCGACGGGGAACAGATAGCGTGAGGTCGAAGAACGGGACGAATCAGGGTCAGATCGTGCGGCGTTGTTTTTATGCTTGGGCATTGCGACTTCCGTAGTCCAGGGGCATTTGCCGTCGGGCGCGCGTTCCAGCTCGTTGCAGCTTTGCCGGATGATCGACGTCTGTCAAATAAGGGGTGTGAGCCGACGCGCAGCCTTGTGTGAATTTTGTGCTTTGCCAGCGCAATCACCGAGGATTTAGCTATACCTGTAACTCCCCCAGGCGAAGTTTTTGGCCTTCTGACAGGAGTTACAGCATGAAGCTAGCAGTGATGATGGGCACGCTGTGCATTGCCACCCTCGGTGTGGTGGGTTGTTCCAGCAAGACCGTCGCTCCCGATGAGTATTCCGGGTTTCTCAAGGACTACAGCCAGCTCAAGGAGGCCAAATCCCCATCCGGTGCCGAAGTGATGCGCTGGATGGACCCGAAACTCGATATCAACAAGTTCACCAGCGTCTACATCGAACCGAGCCAGCTTTATCCCAAGCCGCAGCCGACCGCGAAGATTCCGCAGCAGACGCTCAATGGCATCACCAGTTATTACGATCAGGCGCTCAAGCGTGAGATCGGCAAGTCGTTGCCATTGGCGACCGGGCCTGGGCCGGGGGTGATTGTGGTGCGTCCGGCGATTACAGCGGTGAGCAGCAAGACCGAGGGGTTGCATGCCTATGAGGTGATTCCGATTGCACTGGTTGCTGCTGCTGTCAGCACTGCCAGTGGTATTCGTGATCAGGAAACGACGTTGGCCACCGAAGCGGTTTTTCTTGATAGCAGTAGCAACAAGGTGGTCGCGCAGGTGGTGCGCAAGGGTACCGGGACGCCGTTGGAAAATTCTTCGCAGGTGATGAAGGCTGATGACGTCAAGAAGGTTATCGATGGTTGGGCGGTGGATATGCATCAGACTTATCTGAAGCTCAAGGCTGAGGCCAAGTGATGCTCTGAGGTTTGGGGCGTTATTGCCGGCAGGCTGGCTCCCGTTTCGTGAGCACTGAAGATTCAGTGTGGGAGTCAGCCTGCTGGCGATGGCGTCCGATTGATCGATGAGTTTTTTTTTGGGGTACATATCCGTTGCTGCGGTAACGGCTTCTTAGGGTTTCGCCCTTACGGCGAGTCCCTTTTTCAGACGCCAAAAAGGAACCAAAAGGCTTTGCTCCTGCGTACGGCCCTCGCAGGCTCGGGTCCCTTCGCTCCGATGTCGCTGGTTAGGCAAGATCAAGATCAAGAGCACGCGAGCTAACGCTCATTGTTGAGTGGTTAGAAGCGGGTGGTTGGTTTGGGATTTGTGGTGGATTCGCCCCTCACCCCAGCCCTCTCCCCCTGGAGAGGGAGCCGATATTGGTTGGCTTTGGAATTTGCGTTCGACTCGGAATCGCAGGTCAGCGTAGCTTTCGCATCCACCGCGGTCAGTCCCCTCTCCCTCCGGGAGAGGGCTAGGGTGAGGGGGTTTTGATTTTCAGACTGAGTCAAGCATTTGCCTGTACCACCGCCATCGCCAACAGGCGCCGCATCACTGCCCGACAAACCAGCGAAAATACGGATTCCCGCCATCCCCTTGCATCACCTCACGAATATCCCGTGCCCACGCATCCCGATCGCCGTCATAGGCGTGCAGGCTCGCCCGATAAAACTGCATCAGGCGCTGCCGATGCGCTTGCATGCGTTCAGTGAATCCGGCGTCAGCATTCACCAGTGGCGGCGGCTGGTACAGATCGAGCAGCGCCGGGAGTACCCGGGTAATCTCCTGACTGCGCACCCAGGGCGCGTATTCGATGCGTGGTTGATCGTCCGTCACGGCCGGGGCGTCGGCGGCGAAGCGTTCCAGGCCGGCGCGATCGGTGACCCAGGTCGCCAGCAGCGCGGCGGCTGAGCCGATGCCGACGTCCTGCAGGGTGCTGCGCACGCTGTCCTGCTGGAAACGTTCGGTGATTTTCGTCGCGTCCAGGGCCATGGGTTGCAGTGAGCCGACCAGCAACATCTCATGGAATTCGCTGGTCCATAGCGAGGCGTAGGGGAAGACGTCGAGGAAGCTGCGCACCAGCGAGCGCGAGTCTTCGATGTTCTGCGTCGGCAGGGGCAGCCATTGCGCGACGATGCCCTGGTTTTGCAGACGGCTGGCGGCCAATTGGTAGAAGTCGCGCGAATACAGGTTGACCACGCCGGCCGCTGACGGCGGTGGCGGTTCGAGGGTGATCAGGTCGTAGGTCTGTGCGCTGCGCAGCAGTTCCTGGCGACCATCGCGCAGGCGCACATCCACCCCCGGATCGCTGGCGGCGTTGAAGTTGCCTTTGAACAGTGGCGCGGCTTTGACCACTGACGGCAGCAGTTCGGCAACCACACGCTGCTGCAGTCCCGGATAGCGCAGCAGGGCGCCAGCGGTAATGCCCGTGCCGAAACCGATCACCAGGGTCGAGCGCGGTTCGCCGTTGTGGATCAGTAGCGGCAGCAACGCCTGAATGCGCATGTAGCGCAGCGACGGCATGGCATCGCCGGTATTGGATACGCCTTGAATGTACAAACGATGAAAGGTATTCGCGCCGCGGCCCTGAGCGACGACCGCGACGGTGCCGCCGCGGCCTTCTTCGTAGAACGCCAGGGTACCGTTACGCGCACCGGGCAGCAGACTGGCGATTTTGTCGACCGGTGTCAGCAGCGCCACGGCTACCGAGACCAATCCCAGCGCCATCACGGCCTGACGTCGTCCTTTTTTGACGTGGTGACCTTTGCGTACGGCAAAGTAACCGATGCCCGCAGCGATAACCGCCAGCAGTCCCAGGGTGCGCACCAACCCGAGCAAGGGGATCAGCACAAAGCCACACAGCATCACCCCGACGATCCCGCCCACTGTGTTGAACGCCACCACCGCGCCGACATCCCGGCCGACGCGTTGCTGGCCGACGCTCAAACGCAACGCCAGCGGAAACGCTGCGCCCAGCAACAGGGTGGGCACAAACACGATGCTCAGCGCCGCCACCGCAAAGCGCGCACTCATTCCGGCCAGCTCACTGGCACCCAGGCTCAGCAGCCAGGTTTCCGCCTGACTTTGTGCAAGCACCAGCCAGCGCCCGAGCAGGGCGATTTCCAGCAGTGCGATCAAGCCGGCACCCGCAATCAGCAGACCGAACACGCCCCACGGATCGCGGATGCGCTCGACGCGACGGGCGAGCAGGGCGCTGCCGATGAACAAGCCGGCCAGATAGGTCGCCAGCACCACGGCGAAAGCATAGGTACGGGTGCTCATGAACTGCACGATCGATTGCGACCACACCACTTCATAACCGAGCGCCACGCCACCGGCGATGGAATACAGCCACAGCGCGGTGCGATCCGGGGCTTTTTCCGCGTGATGGCTGACAGCGACTGCTACAGGCGCTGAATGCTGACGGGCGAACCACAATGCCCCGGCTGCCGCGAGCAGGTTGAGCATCGCTGCGAACAAGGCACTGCCGCGCACGCCGAGGCTGGCGATCAGCACAAACGCGGCGAGCAAGGTACCGACGATCGCGCCCAGAGTGTTCGCCGCATACAGTTGGCCGCCAGCTTTGCCCGGATCGTTGGCCAATGCGCGCACCAGCACCGGCAAGGTGCCGCCCATCAGCACGGCCGGAATGCCGACCAGGGTGAACGGCAGCAGCCAGGCGAATAGCCCGACATGCGCTTGCAGCCAGGCAAACGCACTGGCGGCAAGACTCATGGCCACGGTCGCGCCGACCGCCAATATCGCCACCAGCACTTCCAGCCCGGCATACAGCAACAGCGGTTGCGCCGCACGGTCGGCCCAGCGTCCGAACAGCCAGCCGCCGATGGCCAGCCCGGCAAAAAAAGCGCTGATACCGGTGGTGATCGCATACACCTCGACCCCGACCACCAGCGATAACTGCTTGATCCACAGCACCTGGTAAACCAGCGCGGCGGCGCCGGAGATGCATAGCAAAAGAGCAGGGATGAGCAAGGTCACGCAGGTGCTGGGCGAGGCGGATATGGCCGAGGGCTTGCTGGCGATACGTGTGGACATTGCGAGGCCTTGGTTCGATTCGAAAATCATCATGACAATGCCGGCCTCATCGCGGGCAAGCCCGCTCCCACAAGGAACTCCGGTGATTACCGGTTTTGTGAACCACAGAGATACCTGTGGGAGCGGGCTTGCCCGCGATGGAGGCGACACGGTTTGACGTCAAAAAGGGCCGCCCACCGTTGCGGGCGGGCGGCGGTACAGCGGCATTACTGAGCTTTTTTCATTTTCTCCTCGATGCGCCGGTCCACGTCTTCGCGGATCTGGTCGATGCTGAAGCTCGCCGGACGTTGGCTCGGTGGATAGTCGACGAAGGTCTGCAGGAACTTCGCAGCGCGCCGGGTACCGTCGAAAATCAGATAGTCGTTTTTCGTCAACCAGTCGTAGTACTGGTCAGACACGACATCGGCGCGTTCGTACGGGTCCATGCGCAGGTTGAACATTTTCGGCACCCGCAGGCAGGTGAACGGCTCGCTCCAGACTTGCAGGCCACCTGGGGCGCGCTGCTCACAGAACACCAGCTTCCAATCGTTAAAGCGCATGCTGACCAGCGCGCCGTCATCGTTGAAATAGTAAAACTCCTTACGCGCGCTCTTGTCGGTTTTGCCAGTCAGATAGTCCAACTGGTTGTAGCCGTCCAGATGCACCTTGAAGTTCTTGCCCCCCACGTCGGCCCCCTTGAGCAAGCGGTCCTTGATATCGGTGTCGCCCACGGCTGCCAGCAGTGTCGGGAACCAGTCGAGACCGGAGAACATCTGCGTGGAGACTTCGCCCGCTTTGACTTTACCCGGCCAGCGAATCATCGCCGGAACCCGGTAGGCGCCTTCCCAGTTGGAGTTTTTCTCGTTGCGGAACGGCGTTGTTGCCGCATCCGGCCACGACCACTGGTTAGGGCCGTTGTCGGTGGTGTAGACCACGATTGTGTTGTCGGTGAGCTTCAAGTCATCAAGGGTCTTGAGCAACTTGCCGACGTCGCCGTCATGCTCAAGCATGCCGTCGGCGTATTCGTTGCCAACCATGCCGCTTTGCCCCTGCATGGATTCGCGTACGTGGGTGAACGCGTGCATGCGTGTGGTGTTCATCCAGACAAAGAACGGCTTGTCCGCCTTCGCCTGTTTCTCGATGAACGCCTGCGCGGCTGCGGTGGTTTCGTCGTCGATGGTCTCCATGCGTTTTTTGTTCAGCGCGCCGGTGTCTTCGATCTTGCCGTCGGCAAAACTGTGAATCACACCGCGCGGTGAGGCAGCCTTGACGAACTCGGCGTCGTCCTTGGGCCAGTACGGGCGCTCCGGTTCCTCTTCGGCGTTGAGGTGATAGAGGTTGCCGAAGAACTCGTCGAAACCGTGGTTGGTCGGCAGGTATTCGTCTTTATCGCCTAAGTGGTTCTTGCCGAACTGGCCGGTGGCATAGCCTTGGGCCTTGAGCGCCTGGGCGATGGTGACATCGCGGGCCTGCAAGCCGACCGGCACGCCGGGCATGCCGACTTTCGACAGGCCGGTGCGCAGCGGCGTCTGGCCGGTAATGAACGAGGATCGTCCGGCCGTACAGCTGTTTTCCGCATAGTAGTCGGTGAAGATCATGCCTTCTTTGGCGATCCGGTCGATGTTGGGGGTCTTGTAGCCGACCACGCCCATGGAATAGGCGCTGATGTTGGTCTGGCCGATGTCATCGCCGAAGATCACCAGAATGTTGGGTTTTTCAGCCGCTGTGGCGGTTGCCGACAACGCCATCACCGAAGTCGCCACCAGGGCGAGCTTCGGTAGCCACTTGCGTATGCGAGTCATATGACTTGCTCCTTTCGCGGGGGTGGTTGTTTTTGCGACAAACGTTTATTGCAGTCCTGCAGCACGCTTTCTTTTATTGCACCTGCTCGGTGGCCAGCGGTTCGAACGGATAGACACGCCGCCATTCGGCAGCCATGTCGACCACGGTCCAGCCGCGGGATTTTGCTTCGTCGAGAGCCAGGTCGAGCCGGCCAATGCTGGATTGGCGGTCATAGGCCCATTCGCGTTTGGCGTCGGTGTGATGCACCAGCCCCATGAATCGTTTCCCCGGCCCGGCAGCCGTCCACTGCAGCATCTGCAGGTCACCGTCGGAATTGCCGAAGGCGAGGATCGGGCGTTTGCCGATCACCGCGTCGATGCTTTCCGGTTTGCCGTGGCCGTCGTCGTTGTGCGCCAGTTTCGGCGTGCGCAGGATCGAGGCCTTGCCGTCCTTGTACTGGAACGAGGTGATGAACGTGGTGCCGATCACTTGCTCGGGCGGGATGCCATACACCTTCTCGGCAAAGGCGCGCATGAAGCCGGTATCGCCACCGGAAACGATGTAGGTCTTGAAGTCCTGCTTGCGCAGGTAATCGAGCATTTCCAGCATCGGCTGGAAGATCATTTCGGTGTACGGCTTGCCGGTTTTCGGGTGGCGCGCCTGGCTCAGCCAGGTTTTCGCGTAGTCATCGAAGGCTTCGGTGGTCATGCCGGTGTGGGTGGCGCCTACGATCTTCAGCACGCCTTCCATGCCAGTCGCGGCCAGCGCTTTGTGGTCGCTATCGAGGACCGCTTTGAACGGTTGGGTGGTTTTCCATTCCGGGTGCTGCGCCGCGGTTCGCTTGATTTCATCGAAGGCGAAGAGCAATTCGAAATAGGCGGGCTGCTCACTCCACAAGGTGCCGTCGTTGTCGAACACGGCGATCCGGTCGGCCGGTTTGACGAAGTCCTTGCTGCTCTGGTCGGTCACGGCCTGGACAAATTCGATGATGCTTTTTTTCGCCGGGCCTTCCTGCCACGACGGCAGGGGCTCGCTGGCCTGGGCCAGCATTGGCAAGGCCAGGGTAAACAGCAAGGCGAGTCCGAAACGTTGGCGATACAGCATCGGGTTCGTCATGGGAAATCCTTCTCGTGAACGGGGTTGAGCGGACGCAGCGCCGAGGCCGTTTTTACCTGCTGCTGTTCGGCCTGACTTTGAAGCGTAGTCAAGGATTGGCGCAGTTGAACAAGTGTTTGCTCAGTGGTCGGTTGACGCCCGTAAAGCCCGCGTAACAGTCCTTGCAAACGCGGCCCGGCCTCCACCAGTGTCAGCTCCTGTCGGCTGCGCCGCAGCCACAGATACAGGGCGCTCAATTGCGCCGGGCGGGCTTGCAATTGGGCGTCGATTTGTTGTCTGGCGAACTCGGCGGATTGCAGCCATGCCGCGCGTTTGGCCTCACCTCGTGCCTGCCAGCGTTGCCGGAACCGGATGAACGCAGGACGCAGCAGATAAACGGCACTGATCACGGCAACAAACACGGTCAGCCAAAGCAACCAGCGGGTGGAAAAACGCAGTTGATCGCGCCCCAGTTGCTTGAGGTCTTCAGTGATCGAAAACACCGGCTGATAAGCGCTGTTCGCCACTGCCTCGAAGGACACCGCCGGGACTTGTGCGCTACGCAGTTGTTTCGCCGTAGCGTCCCACCATTTCATCTCGATCGCCGGCAATGTGTACGAACCGGCCTGATCGACACGGTAGCTGACGCTGTCGATGCGTTGACCTCCGAGGATATTGCCGCGACCGTCGTCCAGGGTGCTGACTTGCGGGGTTTGCACATAGCGACTCAGGCCTGCGACATTGGCCAGTTGAGGAATCGGCAGGCTCATCGCCAACGCGCCGTCCGCTTGCAGGGTTAACTGCCGGCTGACGCTGTCGCCAACTTTCAGCGGGGTGGCCGAGTTGACGACTGTCTGCGTAAAGCGCAGCGCCGTCGCCACCAGCGGCGTTTCGCCCTCGGCAAAACCGGGCGGTCGCGCTGCGTCGAACTGCAACGGTTGGCTTTGTGCGCTGAGTTCTGCATTGGCCTGACCGGGCGTAGCGCGCACCGTCAGCGCCGGAATTTCGAAGGTTTGCGCGACGTTCGGGGTGATCAGGTAGCGGTAGCGCAAGCCACTGTAGGCCACGCCGTCAAAGGTCTGATTGAGGTGTTGCGCCTGACCGTCCGGCGGCGTGACCAAGGCACCGTCGAGCTTGAGACCGGGCAAGGTGGCGGCGCTGGTGAACCAGGTGTCGGTGAGAACGTCGAGTTGCAGCTCGACCAGACCACCGACCATCGCGCCTTCGGCGGGTTGCAGATGGGCCTGGACTTTGAGCTGGGGCTCGGCGGCGAAGGCCTGGAGGATGAACAGGCAGCTCATGAGCAAGCTGATTTTTGTGATGAATGATCGGGCCCCATCGCTGGCAAGCCAGCTCCCACAGGGGCTCGCTGTGTCAAGGCGAGATTGGTCTACTCTGCAATACCCTGTGGGCGCTGGCTTGCCAGCGATGGCGGCAGCAGGTCTGAAAAAATTCATCGACTGGCTGCCTCCTGTTGATCCTGCAATCTGAACTTCTGCCGCAAGAACTTCGCCGGCGAGGTGGTCAGGTTCTGCAGCCACAGCGCGTCGGAAGCCGCTTGCTCAGTCTTGATCGCTTTGCTCTGGCCCTTGCCCGGCGCCTTGTCGAACTTCACCTCGTCGGGTTTGGTTTCCGGCGCGTTCTGCTCGGCGCTTTCGGTGTCTTTCAGCAGCGCTCGTGCCAGGGCCAGATTGGCCGTGGCTTCGGGGAACTGCGGCTGCAGTTTCAACGCCTGGCTATACGCGGCGATGGCCTGATCGAACTTGAAGCGGCGCACGTAGATATTGCCCAGATAGAAATAAGCCTGCGGCGTGTCCAGTCGGGCGAAGGTCGCCAATGCAAGGTCATAATCGGCTGCGTGGTAGGCCGCAACGCCTTTCCAGTACGGGTCGACGAACAGCGCCGCCGCCTGCGGCAAGTGATCGTGTTCGAAGGCCCAGCGGCCCTGCTGGTCGCGGGTGAAAAAGGCGTCAGTCAGTGCGTTGGCCTGCGCCGGTGCGGCTGGCCAGCCCAGGCCCACGGCTACCACAAGCCCGGGCAACCAGTTAACGCTCCAGCCTTTGCGCACGTTGAACAGTGCGAGCAGCAACAGCGGCCAGCACAACCAGTAGCCAGCGTCCTTCCAGTGCAATTCACGCTGTTCGGCGCTGCTGGTCTGAAAGTGCCGTTGCGCGTGCAACTCGATCCAGTCCAGATCGTCGCTGTTGAGGGTCAGGCTGCCCAGCGGTGCATCAAGCGCAGACGCCAGTTGCTTGAGCGCGGCCTGATCGAAGCTGCCCAGCACCGGGCGCCCGTTGGCATCGCTGCGCGGTTGACCGTTGGCGTCCTGAATGACGCCGCCGTCAACACTGCCGACCGCCAGTACCAGCATTTGCAATGCGCTACCGTGCAAACGCTGATCGAGCTCGTCGAGTTGCGCAGTGTCGGCGCCATCGGTGAGCAGCAGCAGGCTGCCGGGTGTTTTTTCCGCGTCGAGCAAGCGTTTCGCCTGATCGATTACCGCGCCGACGTCTTTGCCCGGTTTGTCGATCAGCCCTGTGTTCAAGGCCTGGATAAACGTGTCGAGCAACCCCGGATCATCGGTCGCTGGTAACACCAGATGCGCACTGCCGGCATAGGCAATCAGTGCGGTACGCGCGCCGGCGCGGCGCTGGATCAGATCGTGCAGCTTGTGCTTAACGGCATCCAGCCGGGTTGGCTGCACATCGCTGGCATCCATTGACGGTGACAGATCCACCGCGACGATCAGTGGTGCACGGTTTTCGAGAAAGTCGGGGCGGTCCTGTTCCCAGGTCGGGCCGGCGGCGGCGACCGCGCCGAGCATCAACAAGGCGCAGAGCCCATGCACCGGGCGCAGGCGCTGCTGATCTTCAGGCGTGACCAACAAATGCGCCAGCAGGTGTTCGGCGATCTGCCCGCGCAGGCGCCTTTGCAGGTCGCGACCGCGGCGCCAGAGCAACGGCAAAAACGCCGCGAGCAGCGCGAGGACCAGCCATGCCGGGCGTAGAAAGTGCAGATCGCTGAGGTTGATCTCCATTTCAGGCCTCCTCGCGCTGACGAGTGAAGGCCAGCCGCACGCGTAGCATGGCGCCAAGGTGATACAGCGCCAGGATCAGCAGCGCGGCCGCTAACGGCCAGTAAAACAGTTCGCGCTGCGGCTGATGGCTGAGGGTTTTTACCTGATGCGGCGTGAGGCGATCGAGGGTGTCGTAGACCTGATTCAGCGCGTTGCGGTCTTCGGCGCGAAAGAACTGACCACCGGTGCTGTGGGCGATTTGCTCCAGCGCTGGCAGATTGACCTTGGCCTCGCCCGACGCGCTCGGGTCGCCGATACCGATGGTATGGATGATCACGCCTTTGCTGGCGGCCATTTGCGCCGCGTGATCCGGGGTGATCGCGCTGCTGGTGTCATTGCCGTCGGTGAGCAGGATCAACACTTTTTCCTGCTCGTGGGCCTGATCCAGCAGCTTGAGACTCAGGCCGATGGCATCGCCAATCGCCGTGTTGGGCCCGGCCATGCCAATGCCGGTGTCGGCGAGCAGCAGCGACAGGCTGGCGTGGTCGAGGGTCAGCGGCGCCTGCGGATAGGCGCCGCTGCCGAACACGATCAGGCCGAGGCGATCATCCTTGCGCTTGTCGATGAAACCTTGCACGACGTCTTTGACCGCTGCGAGGCGATTGATTTTCTCGCCGTTGGCATTGGTGAAATCTTCGGTTTCCATCGACTGCGAGAGGTCGATGGCAAGCATCAGGTCGCGCACCGGTTGTTGCCGTTCGAGGGGCTTTTCGACAAATACCGGGCGCGCAGCGGCGAGCAGGATCAGCGCCCAGACCAGCAGGTTGAGCAGCAGTTGCCAGTGATTGCGGCGGCTGCCGACAACGCCCGGCGCTTCGCCGACCGCGCGGCTCATCGCAGCAAAGAACGGCACGCGCACGGCACTGCGCGCTTCGTTGTAGGCGGGCAGATAGCGGTAAGCCAGCCAGGGCAGTGGCATCAGCAACAACAGCCAAGGGTAATCAAGCTGCCACATGGTGATGCTCCACCCAGTATTGGCAGGTGTCGAACAGCGCCTGACGTTGCGGTGCGGGCAGGGCACGCAGGGTGTCGTCGGGGGCGTAGGCGAGTTGCGCGAGTTGAATGCTGAAGTCGTCGGGGAGCGGTTTTTTGCTGTGACGTTGCAGGAAGGCTTGCCAATCGTCCCTCCCAAGCGCCGCCACACCCTGTGGGAGCTGGCTTGCCAGCGATGGCGTGCTGTCAGTCAACGCCGATGCTGAATTTGATGGCGTCATCGCTGGCAAGCCAGCTCCCACAGGGATCGGGTTCCACTTTTGCGATTGTGTGGGCATCGACAGCGCTACGCGTTTGAGCAGTTCCGGCAGTTCGCGCAAGGCATTCAAATCATCACTGCGCTCACGCAGTTGCGCCAGTCGCGCCAGGCCTTCGCGTCGATAAGCGTCTCTGCGCCATTGCCAATATCGGCGCAAACCGAGTAGTAACGACGCGAGCAACAACAGGGCGAGCAGCACCCACCAACCCCACGTCTGCGGCGCGTAGCTGACCGGCGCAGGCAAGCCCAGCTCCTTGAGCTGGTCGATACTGGGGATGTTCGGGTTCACCGCCGTGCTCCGGCGCTTTTGCCCAGTTCGGCACGTAGCTGCTCGTGGGCGGTTTCGGCGCTGCTGAACATCATCAGCGGCACCTGACTGCGGCGCAGCAGGCTGGCGACGTCTTGCAGGCGACCGCTGAGAAAATCCCCCAACGGCTGGCGAACGTTGCGCCTGTCGATCGCTAGTTCGACCTGCAACTCACCCTGAGTCACCAGCAATCGGCCATTGCTCGGCAGTTTCAGGGCCAACGGATCGTAGACCTGCAAGGCGATCACATCGTTGTGCGCCGCCAGTTGCCGCAGCAACTGCAAGGTGCGCGCGCCGGCCCCGGCGAAGTCGCTGACGATGCAGATCAGATGATCGTGCCCGGCCAGTGCCAGGCAACGTTGCAGGGCGGTGTCCAGTTGCGCTTCGTCTTCGGCGTCAGGGTTGCTCGCATTCAGCGCTTGATTATGTTCGGCGACGCGGCTGAGCAACGCCTCCACGCGTTTGCGGCTGCGCAACGGCGCGATGCTGTCGATTCGCTGGTCGTTGAATACCAGCCCGCCAACGCGATCCCCGGCGTTGAACACCATCCACGCCGCCAACGCTGCAAGCTCGGCGGCAAGGGCAGATTTGAAGCTGCGCTGCGAGCCGAAGAACATCGACATGCGCTGGTCGACCACGATCAGCGCCGGGCGGTCGCGTTCCTCGGTGAAGGTACGCACCACCGGTTTGCCGGTGCGCAAGGACGCGCGCCAGTCGAGGTGGCGCAAGTCATCGCCGGGCTGATAGCGGCGCAGCTCATCAAAATTCAAACCACGCCCGCGCAGCCGCGAAGCATGGTTGCCGGAAAGAATGCTGCCGCGTGGCTGACGGGCGAGAAAACTCAGGTCACGGGCCTTGAACTCCAGCGCCATCAGTTGCGCCAGAGACACGTAAACCAGCCCGTCAGTGTTCATGCCGGAATCGCGACTTTATCAAGGATGCGATCCAGCACCTGGTCGGCGCTGACGCCATCGGCGACTGCGTCGTAACTCAGTTGCAGGCGATGGCGCAGCACCGGATGCAGCACCGCGCGGACGTTGTCCGGGGAAACGAAATCCTGCCCTTGCAACCATGCATCGGCGCGTGCGCAACGGTCCAGACCGATACCGCCGCGCGGGCTGGCGCCGATGGCGATCCAGCGCGCCAGATCTTCGTCGTAATCGGCGGGGTAGCGGGTCGCGTTGATCAGGTCGATCAGGTAGCTGTCGATGGCCGGCGAGACGTGCACGGCGCTGACTTCCTTGCGCGCCGCGAAAATCACCTCCTGGGCGAGGTTGAAACCCTTGGCCGGCGCGGTGCTCGCGCCTTGGGCGAACTCTTCGTTACGCAGCAATCGCAGCACCTGACTTTCGTTTTCGGCGCTCGGATAGTCGAGCAGCACCTTCATCAGGAAACGGTCCATCTGCGCTTCCGGCAGCGGGTAGGTGCCTTCCTGCTCGATCGGGTTTTGTGTCGCCACCACGATGAACAGTTCCGGCAGCGCATGGCTGTTGCCGGCCACGGTGATCTGGCGTTCCTCCATGGCTTCGAGCAAGGCCGCCTGTACCTTGGCCGGGGCGCGGTTGATTTCGTCGGCGAGAATCAGATTGCCGAACAGCGGGCCGGGCTGAAAACGGATTTCGTTTTTGCCCTCGACCTGATGCAGCACTTCGGCACCGGTGATGTCCGAAGGCAGCAAATCCGGGGTGAACTGGATGCGGCTCATCTTCGCATCAAGGTGTCTGGCCAGCGCTTTGACGGTGCGGGTCTTGGCCAGCCCCGGCAGGCTTTCCAGCAGTAAATGGCCGTTGGCCAGGAGGCCGAGCAGGATCTGCCGGATGACTTGATCCTGACCGAGCACCGCTTCGGCGATGCTGGCTTGCAGGGCGTTGAGGTCGCTGAGCGCGGTCATGAGGACAGTCCTTTGTGGCCGGGTCTAGAAAAATGCCAGGGTCAGGTTGACGCTGAAGCCGTTGCCTTCGGGGCGGTTCTTGGTGTCGAACTCAGGCACCCAGCGCGCGCTGATGTTGGCCTGCGCGTCGGCAAACTTGCCGGCCCAGCCGAGCACCGGCCCTGCGCCGACTGCGCGCCCGCGGTAGCCGTTGAAGGCATCGGCGGTCTGGCCCTTGTCGTCGGTCAATTGCTGGATGTAGCCGGCGGCGATACCAGCGTTCCAGCCGTTGCCGAAACCGTGGGTCCACAGCGCGTCGAGACGAAAGATATTGCCGTTGCGATAGTCGGTGGCGTCGTTTTCGCTGTAGCGCTCGAAGGCGCTCATCAGACTGAACTCGCCACCCCTGCCATCCAGATGGGTGAACGCGACGGTCGGCATGAACGTGTAGTTGTTCTGTCCAGCGTTAGCCAGGCGGTCCTTGTTGTAGGCGCCGGTGGGCACATAGATCGGCAAGGAGAAGGACAGGTGATTGCGTTCATCGAAGTGATATCCAGCAGCAATCGGGGTAATCAGCGCGTCAGCAAACTGCGTTCCTGAATCACTGTTGCCGAGGGTGCGTCCTCGCGGTCCGGTGACGCTGGCCTTGATGTCGGTGTATTGCACCGGCACGCCAATCGCCGAGGCGTAATTCCAGCGGCCCGGGCCGGTGTCCCAGACATGGGTGAAATTGCCCATGGTGTAGGAGACCTTCATGTCGAGCCCGCCGCTGACCGCACCGGAAATCGGCGCGCCTTTGCTGCCCTTGAGCGAACCGTCATACCAGATGCTGGTCAGTGACATGATCCAGCCGGGTTCGGGCGGGATAATCCCGGCGTTGGCAAACACCTGCTGGCCGGTGATCGGCCGGCCGACGCCGCCCTCAGCGGCATGAAGCAGAGGGCTGCCGATCATGCACAGCGCCAACAGCGGGCGCACGACATTTGGCTTGATCATCAATAACTCCGCTTACTGTTTCGAGTTGACCGGGTTGAGCATTGGCATTTTCCATTCACCGCTGGCCACCTCGGGCTTGGGCAGATACAAGCGCAAAATCCCGTAGAACGGCCCGTTAGGTGCCGGCAACCAGTTGGCTTGTTTGTCCTTGCCAGGGTTGCTGTGTTGTACATAAAGGGTGAGGCCGCCATCGGCATCAAGTTTGAGCTCGGGCAGCATCCGCGAGTTGATCAGGTAGCGATTGAGCGGATTGGCCACCAGTAACTTGTTCTTGCCGTCATACATGGTCAGCGACCAGAACGCATCCGCCGGGGGCAGGGCACCTTTGGCGAAATGCAGGGTGTAGTCATGTTTCGCGGCATCGGCGGGCTGACCGTCCTTGTCGACGAAATAGCCGATGTAATTCGCTTCCTCGGCAGAGTTGCCGAAGATGCCGAGGTTGGCCCCAACGTAGCGATACAGATAATTGCCCTTGAGGTGATCGCGGGTGCCGAAGAAGTCGCCGCTGCTGACTTGATGGGTGTCGATCTTGTCTTTCTTGAAACCAGCAAACTCGGCTTTCGCGTCGCTGATGCCGTCTTCCAGTGCCTTGCGCTGTTCAACGTTGAGTTTCTTCAGTTCGAAAGGCTGGCCGGCGCTGATACCGATTCTGGCGAAGCGCGCGAGCAGATCCTTTTCAACGTTTTGCGGGGAGGTGAAGGCGAGCATGAAGTTCAGGTAACCGAACAGCTCCGGTGTTTCACTCATGCTTGGCGTCGGTTTCGGCCAGGCCACCTTCGGCGCTGGCGCCGGGGGCTTCTGTTTGACGTACTGGCTAAGGGGTTGGACCTTGTAGCCTTGCTGGATCTGCTTGACCTTGGTCAGGTCCTTTTGGTCGAACAGCTGCGTGCGATACAGCGCATAGGCGATGTTGCTTTCGCTGCGCACCATACGGTCGATATTGACCGGTTGCTGACCTTGCCAGTCAGGCCCGGCGACCATGAAGTGACCGCCATTGTTGCCGGTACTGCGGGTGCCCAGATAGGCAAAATTCTGCGTGTAGGCGTCGATCAGTTGCACTGAGTAATAGCGATGTTCTTCGATCGGAGGCAGCGTCAGAACCAGCGGTTCGGCGCGCAAATCCATCCAGACGAAGGAGTAGGGCGTGTCGGCATTCGGCGTAACAAACGCCGTGTCCTTGGCGGTAAAGGCTTTGGCCGTGTTACCGATGCGGTTGAGCGGCGCCTTGTAATTCGGGCTTTTACTGTCGATCGCCTGGGTGTAAAGCGTCTTGTACATTTCCACGACCGGGAAGCCGTACAGGTACGCTTCCTTGGCAATGGCGCGTGCCTCCTGCGGATCGGCAGTGAAACCCTGCGCCCCGACGCCGCAACTGGCCGACAGGGCCATCACGCCGTAACCGATGGTTTTGAGCGTGGTTGCTGCACGCCGATGAGCGCACTCGGCAATGCCGCAAGCTGCCGCCCGCTGTGTTCGATTCCACATATCCCCGATTCCCTGTTGGCTACGGATAACCCGGCACTTGCGGGCCGTTACGGCGTAATCCCTTTTTTATCAAGCCTGTAGGACACGTCTGTCTGACGCTAGCAGCTAATCGGGGGTTAGCCAGTCGTATGGATTAATTCTTTGGTTTCATCATTTGTTCACGAATTCGTTCTTCCTGCGCTCGCGCTTCGGGCGTGAACTCGGCACCGAAGTCTTCCATGGTAAATATCTGGCGAATCTCGATTTCCGCATCGGTACCGGGCATCGGATTGGGGCAACGCTTGACCCATTCGATGGCTTCTTCCTTCGATTTGACTTCCCAGACCCAGTAGCCGGCGATCAGCTCTTTGGTTTCGATGAACGGGCCATCGATCACGCTGCGCTGGTCACCGGAGAACCTGACCCGTGCGCCCTTGCTGCTCGGATGCAGGCCATCGGCGCTGACCAGAACGCCGGCCTGGGCCAGTGCTTCGTTGAAATTGCCCATGGCGGTGAGCAGTTCTTCGCTGGGCATGACACTGGCTTCCGAATCGGCGCTGGCTTTGACAAGAATCATGAAACGCATGGCGATGACTCCGTGGGATTGTGGTGGGATTCGCTGATTAGTCGAATGAGCAGGACGTGAATCGACAAAGGCGGGTGAAAAAGATGCTGGCGGTGATGATCCTGTCGGTCTACCTGAGCGTTTTGTTTGCAGACACAAGCTACATCGCTGGAATGAAGGTGGGATGTTCGCTCCGAAGCCCCTCACCCTAACCCTCTCCCAAAGGAGAGGGGACTGATTGGGGGATGCTGAAGCGATCTGGCGACCCGCAAATCCTTTACCGAATCCAATCGCTGAAGGGGACCAGATCGAAGTAGCCGGTTCAGCATTTCAGCCCAGCCAAACGCAGATTCAGCATTCAACATGGTTCGGCTCCCTCTCCCTGGGGAGAGGGCTGGGGTGAGGGGCCGGGGGCGCAACAAGACTCGGATCGTTACGCGATACCCGATAACAATAAGACCGTTTGTATACAATTCCTCGTGCTCGCCCCCAACAATTCACCGAAGGGTTTAGCTCGCCAGGCCATTTCATGGTTAACTTCCGCCTCTTGCATGCTTTCCAATCAAAAACACCAGAAGGACTCAAGTCATGGCTCAAGTCACCCTCAAAGGCAACCCGGTTCAAGTCAACGGCCAGTTGCCACAAGCCGGCTCCAAGGCGCCAGCCTTTTCTCTGGTTGCTGGCGATCTGTCTGATGTCACCCTGAAAGACTTCGCCGGCAAGCGCAAAGTGCTGAACATCTTCCCAAGCGTCGACACCCCGACCTGCGCTACCTCCGTGCGCAAGTTCAACGCTCAGGCCAATGACATCAGCAACACCGTGGTGCTGTGCATTTCCGCTGACCTGCCGTTTGCCCAGGCGCGTTTCTGCGGTGCCGAAGGTCTGGAAAACGTCAAGAACCTGTCGACCCTGCGCGGTACCGAGTTCATCGAAAACTACGGCGTTGCCATCGCTGACGGCCCGCTGAAAGGCCTGACCGCCCGTGCGGTAGTCGTGCTGGACGAAAACGACAACGTCCTGCACAGCGAACTGGTCAAGGAAATCGCCGAAGAGCCAAACTACGAAGCGGCACTGTCCGTTCTCAAGTAAGGCTTTTACAATTGTTAACGGCCTGGCCCTGTCCAGGCCGTTTTCATTTGTGTATCAGGGTTTTGCCTCACACCTTGAAACGTAAGTGCAAGGTAAATTGCCGGTAAAGCTGCTTTGCTTAAATCCAGTCAGTGCTTATCGTTCAGCCTCCCGTAATAGAAGCCCACGCGCCCAATGGTCAATAACTCCATGCAATCGTCTTCCCGCAAATCCCGTCGCTGGCTGATCAGCCTGCTTGTCCTGTTGGTGATCGCCGTCCTGTGCTGGAAATTCTGGCCCGCCGGTCCAGCCCACAAGGAGGGCGGTGACAAGGCGGCGGCCGGGCACACCGGGCGTTCGGGGATGATGCGGCCGGGCTTCGGGGGCGGCACCGGGCCGATTCCGGTGCGCGTGGCGCCAGCGGTAACGGGGGACTTCCCGCTGTATTACAAGGCGCTGGGCACGGTGACGGCGCTCAATACCATCAACGTACGCAGCCGGGTCGGCGGCGAGCTGATGAAGATCAATTTCGAAGAAGGGCAAATGGTCAAGGCCGGCGATGTTTTGGCCGAGATCGATCCGCGTCCCTACCAGAACGCCTTGCTCCAGGCCGAAGGCACCTTGCTGCAGAATCAGGCGCAGCTGAAAAACGCTCAGGTCGACGTCGAGCGTTATCGCGGTCTGTATAAAGAAGACAGCATCGCCAAGCAGACTCTGGACACCGCCGAAGCACTGGTCGGCCAGTATCTGGGCACGGTCAAGACCAATCAGGCCGCGGTCAACGACGCCAAACTCAACCTCGAATTCACCAAGATCCGCGCACCGATCGCCGGGCGCGTCGGTTTGCGTCAGGTCGACGTCGGTAACCTCGTAACCGCCAACGACACCACGGCGCTGGCAGTGATTACCCAGACGCAGCCAATCAGTGTGGCCTTCACCTTGCCGGAAAACAGCCTCGACACCGTGCTCGCGCGTTATCGCAGCGGCGCCAAACTGTCGGCTGAAGCGTGGGATCGCGGCGACAGCAAACTGCAGGCTACGGGCGTACTGCAAAGCCTCGACAACCAGATCGACGTCGCCACCGGCACCCTGAAATTCAAGGCCCGTTACGATAACCGCGATCAGGCGCTGTTCCCCAATCAGTTCGTCAACGTCCACTTGCTCGCCGACACGCTGAAGGGCGTGGTGCTGGCGCCGTCGGCGGCGATTCAGTTCGGCACCAACGGCACCTTCGTCTATGCGCTGGACGGCGACAAGAAAGTCACCATTCGCCAGTTGAAGATCGGCGCCAGTGATGGCGAGAACACCGTTGTCACCGAAGGGTTGGCGGCAGGCGACCGCGTGGTGCTGGAAGGCACCGACCGCTTGAAAGAGGGCAGTGAAGTGGAAGTGGTCAACGACAGCAATCAGGTGCCGACCACCCCGACCGAACACCTGCAAGGCAAATCCGCCGCCAACGCGCCGGACGCCGCCGTGACTGACAAGGCCAAGAAGGGCGCATGAACATTTCGCGGCTGTTCATCCTCCGACCGGTAGCCACCACCCTGAGCATGCTGGCCATTGTCCTGGCCGGTCTGATCGCTTATCGCCTGTTGCCAGTGTCGGCGCTGCCGCAGGTCGATTACCCGACCATCCGCGTCATGACCCTGTATCCAGGCGCCAGCCCGGACGTGATGACCAGCGCAGTCACGGCGCCGCTCGAGCGCCAGTTCGGGCAGATGCCCGGCCTGACGCAAATGGCTTCGACCAGCTCCGGCGGCGCTTCGGTGCTGACCCTGCGCTTCAGCCTCGACATCAATATGGACGTCGCCGAACAGCAGGTGCAGGCGGCAATCAACGCGGCGACCAATCTGCTGCCGACCGACTTGCCGGCACCGCCGGTGTACAACAAGGTCAACCCGGCGGACACCCCGGTGCTGACACTGGCGATCACTTCAAAAACCATGCTGCTGCCCAAGCTCAACGATCTGGTCGATACGCGCATGGCGCAGAAGATCGCCCAGATCAGCGGGGTCGGCATGGTCAGCATTGCCGGTGGCCAGCGTCAGGCGGTGCGGATCAAGGTCAACCCGGAGGCTCTGGCGGCGAACAGCCTGAACCTGTCGGACGTGCGCACGCTGATCAGCGCCTCCAACGTCAACCAGCCGAAGGGCAACTTCGACGGCCCGACGCGGGTCTCGATGCTCGATGCCAATGACCAGCTGACTTCGCCGGAGGACTACGCCAACCTGATCCTCGCCTACAAGAATGGCGCACCGCTGCGGCTCAAGGACGTCGCCGAGATTGTCGATGGTGCCGAGAACGAGCGTCTGGCGGCGTGGGCCAACCAGAATCAGGCGGTGTTGCTGAACATTCAGCGCCAGCCCGGTGCCAACGTGATCGAGGTGGTTGACCGCATCAAGGCATTGCTGCCGAGTATCACCGACAACCTGCCGGCCGGCCTCGACGTGACGGTGCTTACCGACCGCACCCAGACCATCCGCGCTTCGGTCACCGACGTGCAGCATGAACTGCTCATCGCCATTGCTCTGGTGGTGATGGTGACGTTCCTGTTCCTGCGCCGTTTCAGCGCGACGATCATTCCTTCGGTGGCCGTACCGCTGTCGCTGATCGGCACGTTCGGCGTGATGTACCTGGCCGGTTTCTCGGTCAACAACCTGACCCTGATGGCGCTGACCATTGCCACCGGTTTCGTGGTCGACGACGCGATTGTCATGCTCGAAAATATTTCGCGCTTCATCGAGGAGGGCGACAGCCCGATGCAGGCCGCGCTCAAGGGCGCCAAGCAGATCGGCTTCACCCTGATTTCCCTGACCCTGTCGCTGATCGCCGTATTGATTCCACTGCTGTTCATGGCCGACGTGGTTGGGCGCTTGTTCCGCGAATTCGCAATTACCCTGGCGGTGGCGATCCTGATTTCGCTGGTGGTGTCGCTGACCCTGACGCCTATGATGTGCGCACGCTTGCTCAAACGTGAACCGCAAGAACACGAACAAGGCCGTTTTTATCGAGCCAGTGGCGCTTTTATCGACTGGATGATCGCCGGCTACGGGCGCATGTTGCAGTGGGTGCTCAAGCATCAGCCGCTGACCTTGCTGGTGGCCATCGGCACGCTGGCGCTGACGGTGTTCCTCTACATGGTGGTGCCGAAGGGCTTCTTCCCGGTACAGGACACCGGCGTGATCCAGGGGATTTCCGAAGCGCCGCAGTCGATTTCCTTTGCCGCCATGGGCGAGCGCCAGCAGGAGCTGGCCCGGGTTATCCTCGAAGACCCGGCGGTGCAAAGCCTGTCGTCGTATATCGGTGTCGATGGCGATAACGCCACCCTCAATAGTGGCCGCTTGCTGATCAATCTCAAGCCCCACAGCGAGCGTGATCTGAGCGCCAGTGAAGTGATTGCGCGTCTGCAACCGAAGCTCGACAAACTCGTCGGAATCCGCCTGTTCATGCAGCCGGTGCAGGACCTGACCATCGAAGACCGCGTCAGCCGCACCCAATACCAGTTCAGCATGTCCTCGCCGGACGCCGAACTGCTGAGCCAATGGAGCGGGCGACTGGTCGAAGCACTGGCCCAGCGTCCCGAACTGACCGACGTCGCCAGTGACCTGCAGGACAAGGGTTTGCAGGTCTATCTGGTGATCGACCGCGATGCCGCTTCACGCCTGGGCGTTTCGGTGTCGAACATCACCGATGCGTTGTACGACGCCTTTGGCCAGCGGCAGATCTCGACCATCTACACCCAGGCCAGTCAGTACCGCGTGGTGCTGCAGGCGCAGGCCGGCGAACGCATCGGCCCGCAGGCGCTGGACCAGATCCACGTCAAGACCACCGACGATGCGCAGGTGCGCCTGTCGAGCCTGGCCCACGTCGAGGAGCGGCAGGCACAACTGGCGATCACCCATATCGGCCAGTTCCCGGCGGTGATGATGTCCTTCAACCTGGCCCCCGGCGTGGCGCTGGGGCATGCGGTCGAGGTGATCGAACAGGTGCAGCAGGACATTGGCATGCCGGTCGGCGTGCAGACCCAGTTCCAGGGCGCGGCCGAAGCCTTCCAGGCGTCGCTGTCGAGCACCTTGCTGCTGATTCTGGCGGCGGTGGTGACCATGTACATCGTGCTCGGCGTGCTGTACGAAAGCTATATCCACCCGATCACGATTCTTTCGACCCTGCCTTCGGCGGCGGTCGGCGCGTTGCTGGCGCTGCTGCTCAGTGGCAACGATCTTGGCATGATCGCGATCATTGGCATCATCTTGCTCATCGGCATCGTGAAAAAGAACGCGATCATGATGATCGACTTCGCCCTCGATGCCGAACGCACCCAGGGCATGGCTCCGGAACAGGCTATCTATCAGGCGGCGCTGCTGCGCTTCCGGCCGATTCTGATGACTACGCTGGCGGCATTGTTTGGTGCCGTGCCGCTGATGCTCGCGACCGGTTCCGGCGCCGAACTGCGCCAGCCGCTGGGGCTGGTCATGGTCGGCGGCTTGCTGGTGAGCCAGGTGCTGACGCTGTTCACCACACCGGTGATCTACCTCTACTTCGACCGCCTCGGCCGACGCTTTGGCAAGCGCAAGGCTGAAGGCGAAGAGGTGTCGGTATGACCTCGCGGCCATCACATATCCCTTGTGGGAGCGAGCCTGCTCGCGAAAGCGCTGGGTCAGTCACCATCAATATGCAGTTTGAAAGCGCCTTCGCGAGCAGGCTCGCTCCCACAGGGTTCGGTGGCGGGAGCCGGAACCCATGAATCTCTCCGGTCCGTTCATCAAACGCCCCGTGGCGACCATGCTGCTTTCATTGGCCATCATGCTGCTCGGTGGCGTCAGTTTCGGTCTGTTGCCGGTCTCGCCGCTGCCGCAGATGGATTTCCCGGTGATCGTCGTGCAGGCGAGCCTGCCCGGTGCCAGCCCGGAGGTGATGGCCTCGACTGTGGCGACGCCGCTGGAGCGTTCGTTCGGTGCAATCGCCGGCGTCAACACCATGAGCAGCCGCTCCAGCCAAGGCTCGACCCGAGTCATTCTGCAGTTCGACCTTGATCGCGATATCAACGGTGCGGCGCGGGAAGTGCAGGCGGCGATCAACGCCTCGCGCAATCTGCTGCCGAGCGGGATGCGCAGCATGCCGACCTATAAGAAGGTCAACCCGTCGCAGGCGCCGATCATGGTGCTTTCGCTGACCTCGGACGTGCTGGAAAAAGGCCAGCTCTACGACCTTGCATCGACCATCCTTTCGCAGAGTCTGTCGCAGGTGCAGGGCGTTGGTGAAGTGCAGATCGGCGGCAGTTCGCTACCGGCGGTGCGCATCGAACTTGAGCCGCAGGCGCTGAACCAGTACGGCGTGGCGCTCGACGATGTGCGCAAGACTATCGCCGAAGCCAACGTGCGCCGGCCGAAAGGTTCGGTCGAGGACGGTCAGCGCCTGTGGCAGATCCAGGCCAATGACCAGTTGGAGAAGGCCAAGGACTACGAATCGCTGATCATCCATTACGCCGACGGCGCGGCGCTGCGCCTCAAGGACGTGGCCAAGGTCAGCGATGGCGTCGAAGACCGTTACAATAGTGGTTTCTTTAACAATGACGCGGCGGTGCTGTTGGTGATCAACCGCCAGGCCGGCGCCAACATCATCGAGACCGTCAACGAGATCAAGGCGCAGTTGCCAGCCTTGCAAGCGGTGCTGCCAGCCAGCGTCAAGCTGAACCTGGCGATGGACCGCTCGCCGGTGATCAAGGCCACCCTGCACGAAGCGGAAATGACCCTGTTGATCGCCGTCGCTCTGGTGATTCTGGTGGTGTTCCTGTTTCTGGGGAATTTCCGCGCTTCGCTGATCCCGACCCTGGCGGTGCCGGTGTCGCTGGTCGGCACCTTTGCGGTGATGTACCTGTACGGTTTCTCGCTGAACAATCTGTCGCTGATGGCGCTGATTCTTGCCACCGGTCTGGTGGTGGACGATGCGATCGTGGTGCTCGAGAACATTTCCCGGCACATCGACGAAGGCGTCAAACCGATGCAAGCCGCGTACCTCGGCGCCAAGGAAGTCGGCTTCACCTTGCTGTCGATGAACGTCTCGCTGGTCGCGGTGTTCCTGTCGATTCTGTTCATGGGCGGGATTGTCGAGAGCCTGTTCCGCGAGTTTTCGATCACTCTCGCGGCGGCGATCATTGTCTCGCTGGTGGTCTCCCTGACCTTGACGCCGATGCTCTGCGCACGCTGGCTCAAGCCGCACACGCCGGGTCAGGAAAATCGCCTGCAACGCTGGAGCCAGCGGACCAACGACTGGATGGTCGACAAGTACGCCAGCAGTCTCGACTGGGTGCTGCGCCACCGCCGTCTGACGCTGCTCAGCCTGTTGATCACCGTCGCGGTCAACGTCGCCCTGTACGTGGTGGTGCCGAAAACCTTCATGCCCCAGCAGGACACCGGCCAGTTGATCGGTTTTGTACGCGGCGACGACGGCCTGTCGTTCAGCGTGATGCAGCCGAAAATGGAAATCTTCCGCCGCGCCGTGCTCAAGGACGCAGCGGTGGAGAGCGTCGCCGGCTTCATCGGTGGCACCAACGGCACCAACAACGCCTTCATGCTGGTGCGCCTGAAGCCGATCAAGGACCGCCAGCTCAACGCACAGAAAGTCATCGAACGCCTGCGCAAGGAAATGCCCAAGGTGCCCGGTGCACAACTGATGCTGATGGCCGACCAGGACCTGCAATTTGGCGGCGGCCGCGAGCAGACCACTTCGCAGTACAGCTACATTCTGCAAAGCGGTGATCTGGGCGAGCTGCGCAAGTGGTACCCGAAAGTGGTCACCGCGTTGCGTGCCTTGCCCGAGCTGACCGCGATCGATGCCCGAGAAGGCGCGGGGGCTCAGCAAGTCACGCTGATCGTTGATCGCGATCAGGCCAAGCGCCTGGGTATCGACATGGACATGGTCACCGCCGTGCTCAACAACGCCTACAGCCAGCGGCAGATCTCAACCATCTACGACAGCCTCAACCAGTATCAGGTGGTGATGGAGGTCAATCAGAAATATGCCCAGGACCCGGTGACCCTCAAGCAAGTGCAGGTGATCACTGCCGATGGCGCGCGCGTGCCGCTTTCGACCTTCGCCCATTACGAAAACAGTCTCGAAGACGACCGCGTCAGCCACGAAGGCCAGTTCGCCTCCGAGAGCATCGCATTCGACATGGCTGAAGGCGTGACGGTGGAGCAGGGCAGTGCCGCAATCGAGCGAGCGATTGCCAAGGTTGGTTTGCCGGAGGACGTGATCGCGAAAATGGCCGGCACCGCCGACGCCTTTGCCGCGACGCAGAAGAGCCAGCCGTTCATGATTCTTGGCGCCCTGCTGGCGGTGTATCTGGTCCTCGGCGTGTTGTATGAAAGCTATATTCACCCGCTGACCATTCTTTCCACGCTGCCGTCGGCGGGGGTCGGCGCGTTGCTGTCGATCTACGTGCTCGGTGGCGAGTTCAGCCTGATCTCGCTGCTCGGCCTGTTCCTGCTGATCGGCGTGGTGAAGAAAAACGCCATTCTGATGATCGACCTGGCCTTGCAACTTGAACGCCATCAGGGCCTGTCGCCGCTGGAGTCGATCCGCAGCGCCTGCCTGCAACGGCTGCGCCCGATTCTGATGACCACGCTGGCGGCGATTCTCGGCGCCTTGCCGCTGCTGCTTGGCCGTGCCGAAGGTGCGGAAATGCGCCAGCCGCTGGGCCTGACCATCATTGGCGGGCTGGTCTTCAGCCAGATCCTCACGCTTTACACCACCCCGGTGGTTTACCTCTATCTCGACAAGCTGCGCCATCGTTTCAACAAATGGCGTGGCGTGCGTACTGACGCCGCTCTGGAAACTCCGCTATGACTGACCGTTCGCTTTTCAATCTGGCCACCGTACGAGGCTCGCGCTTGCTGAGCCTGTCGCTGTGCGTGGCGCTGCTCAGTGCCTGCGCTGTCGGTCCGGATTATCAACGGCCGCAGACGGCTGCAATCGCGCAGTACAAGGAAGCCGCAGGCTGGACCCAGGCCAACCCGAGCGATGCGCTGGCCCGCGGCGCCTGGTGGGAGTTGTATGGCGATCAACAGCTCAACGGGTTGATCGAGAAACTCAACAGCTCCAACCAGACCGTCGCCCAGTCGGAAGCGCAGTACCGGCAGGCCCAGGCCCTGGTGCGCAGCGCGCGCGGGGCGTTTTACCCCAGCGTCGATCTGAGCCTGGGCAAGACTCGCTCCAGCCAGGGCACCGGCAGCAGCAGTTCAAGCCTGAGCAGTTCTTCCAGTGGTATCCGCGATACCTACAACGCCGAGCTGGGTGTCAGTTGGGAAGCCGACATCTGGGGCAAACTGCGCCGAGGCCTCGAAGCCGACGAGGCCAGCGCCCAGGCCAGTTTTGCCGATCTGGCGGCGATGCGCCTGAGCCAGCAGTCGGAACTGGTGCAGAACTACCTGCAACTGCGCGTGATCGATCAGCAGAAACGGTTGCTCGAAGCGACCGTTGCGGCTTATCAGCGTTCGTTGCAGATGACCCAGAACCAGTACCGCGCCGGGGTTTCCGGGCGTGACGCGGTCGCGCAGGCGCAGACTCAACTGAAAAGCACCCAGGCCGATCTGGTCGACCTGATCTGGCAACGCGCGCAATTCGAGAACGCCATCGCCGTGCTCACCGGGCAAGCGCCGGCCGACTTCAGCATTGCCGAAGTGCAGACCATCCCGAAACTGCCACAGGTGCCGGTGAGTCTGCCGTCGCAATTGCTGGAACGGCGTCCGGACATTGCTTCGGCCGAGCGTTCGGTCATTGCTGCCAACGCCAATATCGGCGTGGCGAAAGCCGCGTATTACCCGGATCTGACCCTGAGTTTGAGTGGCGGCTACAGCAGCAGTACCTCGCAGAACCTGATCAGCCTGCCGAACCGTTTCTGGTCGGTGGGGCCAAAACTGGCGCTGCCGTTGTTCGACGGCGGCCAGCGCTCGGCGGAGGTTGATCGCACCGAAGCAGTGTATGACCAGACCGTGGCCCAGTACCGGCAGACCGTGCTCGACGGTTTCCGCGAAGTGGAAAACTATCTGGTGCAGCTCAAGGTGTATGAAGAAGAAGCCGCGGTGCGTCAGGAAGCGCTCGACGCGGCGCGCGATTCCTTGCGCCTGACGGAGAACCAGTACAAGGCGGGACTGATCGCTTATATCGATGTGGTCGTGGTGCAAGCCACGGCGCTGAGCAACGAGCGCAGTGTGCTGAATATCCTGCAAAGCCGTTTGATCGCCAGCGTGCAGTTGATTGCCGCGTTGGGCGGTGGCTGGGATGGGCAGCTGGAAGTCAGCGACACGCAATAACTGGCCGAACACTTGTGGGAGCGAGCCTGCTCGCGAAAGCGTCCGCACGGCCATCGCCTGTATGGATCGTTCCCACGCTCCTGCGTGGGAATGCCTCAACGGACACTCTGCGTTCGGCTTTATATGGGACGCGGAGCGTCCCGGGCTGCATTCCCACGCAGAGCGTGGGAACGATCGGTCGGCCGATTGTAAGACGATCTGACACCGCTTCATCGGCTTGATGGCCATTTGATAACTTTGTCAGTGCGTTCTTCCGCGCAATCAGTACAATCGCCGCATTTACCCGACCGAGAATGGACGCGATTGTGCGTTGGGTGTCCACGAGAATCCCCATGCTCATCGGTAGTTACTCCTCCACTCTGGTTTTCATTTCGTTGTGCGTGGCGATCCTCGCTTCCTATACCGCACTTGATCTCACCGGACGCATCGCCACCGCCAAGGGCCGCGCCGTGCATTTCTGGACGGCCGGCGGCGCGTTCGCCATGGGCATCGGGGTCTGGTCGATGCACTTCATCGGCATGCTCGCCTTCAAGCTGCCGATCGATCTGGGTTACGACATTGTCCTCACCATGCTGTCGCTGCTGATCGCCGTGCTCTCCTGCGGCTTTGCCCTGTGGCTGGTCAGCCAGCCGAAGCTGCCGATCCTGCAGCTGGGTTTCGGCGCGCTGATCATGGGGGCCGGCATCAGTGCCATGCATTACACCGGCATGGCGGCGATGCGCATGACGCCGGGCATCGATTACGATCCGGCGCTGTTCGGCGCCTCGTTGCTGATCGCCGTCGGCGCTTCCGCCGCAGCGCTGTGGATCGCTTTCCGTCTGCGCCAGCATTCGCCGTACGTGCGGCTGATTCGCGCGGGTGCGGCGGTGATCATGGGGGTCGCCATCGTCGGCATGCATTACACCGGCATGGCCGCTGCGCAATTTCCGGCGGGCAGTTTCTGCGGCGCCACGCTTGACGGTCTGAAAGGCAATGGCCTCGACGGGCTGGTCTTGATCACCACGCTGGCGGTGCTGTCGATTGCCTTGCTCACGTCGATCCTTGATGCGCGCCTTGAAGCGCGTACCGCCGACCTCGCACATTCGTTGACCGTGGCCAACCGCGAACTCACCCAACTGGCGCTGCACGACCCGCTAACCGGTCTGCCGAATCGCATGCTGCTCGACGACCGCATCAATCAGGCGATGAAAAAGGTCGACGATCACGGTGGTTGCTTCGCCTTGATGTTCATCGATCTGGATGGCTTCAAACCGGTCAACGATGCGTTCGGCCATCACATGGGCGACCAATTGCTGCGCGAAGTGGGTGTGCGCCTGCGTGAAGACTTGCGCGGCCAGGACACGCTGGCGCGGATCGGCGGCGATGAATTCGTCCTGCTGGTGCGTCTGAGCGAACCCAATGATGCGCTGGGCCTGGCTGCGCGCCAGGTCGGCTTGATCGCTCAGGCGTTTCGCGTCGCCGACCATGACCTGCAGATCTCCGCCAGCGTCGGCATCGCCCTGTATCCGGGCAACGGCCAGAACGCCCAGGAACTGCTGATGAACGCAGACGCGGCGATGTACCACGCCAAGGGCGGCGGGAAAAACGGCTACAGCTTTTTCGATGCTTCGATGAACAACAACGCGCGCAAGCAGTTGCAGTTGCTGCAGGACCTGCGCGCGGCGCTGGAGCACAGACAGTTCAGCCTGCATTACCAGCCCAAGTTCGACGCTGGCAATGGCCGCGCGGTCGGGGCGGAGGCGCTGTTGCGCTGGCAGCATCCGGTGCACGGCATGCTCATGCCGGATAAGTTCATCGAACTGGCGGAGAAAAGCGGCCTGATCATTCCGATTGGCGAATGGGTGCTCAACGAGGCCTGCCGGCAGATGCGCGAATGGTTCGTGCTCGGTTATACCGACTGGCGTATCGCCGTGAACCTCTCGGCCTTGCAGTTTTGCCACACCGGACTGGTGCGCAGCGTAGCCAAAGCCCTGGCCACCCATCATTTGCCCGCGAACAGCCTGACCCTGGAAATCACCGAAACCACGGCGATGAGCGATGCCGATGCGAGCATGACCGTATTGCAGGAACTGTCGGACATGGGCGTCGACCTGTCGATCGATGACTTTGGCACCGGTTATTCCAGCCTGATGTACCTCAAGCGCTTGCCGGCCAACGAATTGAAGATCGATCGCGGTTTTGTCCGCGACCTGGAGCATGACAGTGATGACGCGGCGATTGTCTCGGCGATCGTGGCGCTGGGGCAGGCGTTGGGTCTGCGGATTGTTGCCGAAGGGGTCGAAACCGGGGTGCAGCAGAAGTTTCTGACGCAGTTGGGTTGTGATTCCTTGCAGGGTTATCTGCTCGGGCATCCGATGCCGGCCGAGCGGTTCATGCAGGACATTGTGCGTGGCGAGGCGTTGGCGCTGGCCTGATCGACCGCGTCATCGTTCTTCGCGAGCAGGCTCGCTCCCACAGGGGAGCGCATGCAAAACCCGGCAATGACGGTTATTCTTGGCCCCGACTGTCACGTGTGCATTTGGGGGAAAGGCCAGCATGGATAAAGTCATCGTGATCACCGGCGGCGGGCGCGGCATCGGCGCCGCTACGGCGCTGTTGGCTGCCGCGCAGGGCTATCGGATCTGCATCAACTATCAGTCGGATGAACAGGCCGCGCACAGCGTGCTGGAGCAAGTCCGTGCGCTGGGCGCCCAAGCCATTGCAGTGCGCGCCGACGTCAGCATTGAAGACGAAGTGATCGCACTGTTCCAGCGGGTCGACACCGAACTCGGTCGGGTCACCGCTCTGGTGAACAACGCCGGCACCGTCGGGCAGAAGTCGCGGGTCGATGAGATGTCCGAATTCCGCATTCTGAAAATCATGAAAACCAACGTGCTGGCGCCGATCCTCTGCGCCAAGCACGCGATCCTGCGCATGTCGCCCAAGCACGGCGGGCAGGGTGGCAGCATTGTCAACGTCTCGTCAGTGGCTGCGCGCCTCGGCTCGCCCAACGAATACGTCGATTACGCCGCTTCCAAAGGCGCGCTCGATACCTTCACCATTGGTCTTTCCAAGGAAGTCGCGGGCGAGGGCATCCGGGTCAATGCGGTGCGGCCGGGTTACATTTATACCGATTTCCACGCGTTGAGCGGCGACCCCGACCGGGTCAGCAAACTGGAATCAGCGATCCCGATGGCCCGTGGTGGCCGGCCGGATGAAGTGGCCGAGGCGATTGTCTGGTTGTTGTCAGACAAGGCGTCGTATGCGACGGGGACGTTTGTGGATCTGGGAGGCGGGCGCTGAATTTTGAAATTTGTGTTGCCCACCCCGGCCTCTTCGCGAGCAGGCTCGCTCCCACAGTAGATTTGTGAATACAGAACCAATGTGGGAGCGAGGCTGCTCGCGAAAGGGCAATCCAGGCAATATCAATCTGTCAGAACGACCGCACAATCCGCCCCAACGTCTCCATGGCCTTTTCCGAATCTTCGGTCCACGGGCTGCCATAGTTCAGGCGAATGCAATTTCGAAAGCGCTGCGTCGGTGAGAAAATCGGCCCCGGCGCGATGCTGATGCCCTGGGCCAGCGCCATTTGAAACAACTTCAGCGAATCCATCTGCGGTGGCAATTCCAGCCACAAGAAGTACCCGCCTGCCGGTTGACTGACTCGCGTCTGCGCCGGGAAGTAACGGGCGATGGCCGCGAGCATCGCGCTTTGCTGTTCCTCCAGCGCATAGCGCAATTTGCGCAAGTGGCGATCGTAGCCGCCGTGTTGCAGGTAATCGGCAATCGCCGCTTGCGCCGGCATCGAGGCGCACAGCGAGGTCATCAGTTTCAGCCGTTCGATTTTCTGCGCATAACGCCCCGCGGCGACCCAGCCGATGCGGTAGCCGGGGGCGAGGCTTTTGGCGAACGAGCCGCAATGCATCACCAGCCCCTCGGTATCGAACGCTTTGGCCGGTTTTGGCGCGTGCTGGCCGTAATACAGTTCGGCGTAGACATCGTCTTCGATCAGCGGCACCTGGTGCTCGCGCAGCAATTCGACCAGTTCCTGCTTCTTCGCCTCGGGCATGGTTGCGCCCATCGGGTTCTGGAAACTGGTCATGCACCAGCAGGCCTTGATTGGATGGCGTTCCAGCGTCTGCGCGAGCACGCCGAGGTCGATGCCGTCGCGCGGATGCACGGGAATTTCCACGGCCTTGAGCTTGAGCCGCTCGAGCACTTGCAGGCTGGCGTAGAACGCCGGGGCCTCAATGGCCACCAGATCGCCGGGTTCGGTCACCGCTTGCAAACACAGGTTCAGCGCTTCGAGGGCGCCGTTGGTGATCAGCAATTCTTCCATCGGCAGCATCAGCCCGCCGACCATGTAGCGCAGGGCGATTTGCCGGCGCAATTGCGGATTGCCCGGCGACATGTCGGTGACCACCATGCGCGGGTCCATCTCGCGCGCGGCGCTGGCCAGCGAGCGCGACAGCCGCTGCAGCGGGAACAAAGTCGGGCTGGGAAATGCCGAGCCGAAGGGTACGGTGTTCGGGTCCTTGATCGAATCGAGCACCGAGAACACCAGTTCGCTGACGTCGACTTCGGTGGACTCGCTGACCTGATGGCTGATCACCGGCTCGGAAAACGGGCTTGGCGCATGGGTGTTGACGAAATAGCCGGAACGCGGCCGCGCGCGGATCAGGCCGCGACGCTCGAGCAGGTAGTAGGCCTGAAACACCGTCGACGGGCTGACGCCGTAGGTCTGGCTGGCGTAACGCACCGACGGCACGCGCTGGCCGGGGCCGAGGACGCCGGAGCGGATCAGTTCAGCGATGTCGTCGGCGAATTTTTCGTAGCGTTTCATTGGGGGCCTTGGTGCTCTTGATTGTTGTGGTGTGTCAGGGAAAGGCCCCTCACCCTAGCCCTCTCCCAGAGGGAGAGGGGACTGATTGGGGGATGCTCAAGAAACATGCCGACCTGAGCTGGCTGTGTTGAATCCATAATCGACTCGGTTTTGCAGGTCGATACATAGCGCCGGACACCTCGGTCGGCTCCCCCTCCCGGAGGGAGAGGGAGCTGATTGGGGGATGCTTTAGACATATGCCGACCTGAGCTGGCTGTGTTGAATCCATAATCGACTCGGTTTTGCAGATTGATGCAGAAATTCATACACCTCGGTCGGCTCCCTCTCCCTCGGGAGAGGGCTGGGGTGAGGGGCCCGATTCTAACGGCTCAACGATTCATCGGCGCGACAAACCTGCTCGTCGCCACGCTGTAGACCTGTGGCTCGTCGCTGTCGGCGATCCTGAAACTCAACGTCTGCGAACTGCTGCCCGGGCGTTCGCTGGTCATCGCCACGGACACCGGCACATCGACAATCTCGCCGGGCGCCAGGCTCAGCTCGGTCCGGCCTTGCAACTGGAAGCCATCCGCGTCGACCAGGCTCAGGTTGTAGTCCTGCCGTTGTTGGGTCTTGTTGATGACTTTGAGGCTGTAGATGTTCTCGATCTGCCCTTGGGCATTTTCGCGAAACAGTCCGCGATCCTTGGTCACGTCCAGCGAGACCATCGGCCGCGCCACCAACGCCCACGCCAACGCGCCGATCATCACCAACAGCACCAGCGTGTATCCGATCAGACGAGGACGCAGCAAATGCGTCTTGCCGCCCTGCAATTGGCGCTCGGAACTGTAGCGGATCAGGCCGCGCGGGTAGTTCATCTTGTCCATGATCGAGTCGCAGGCGTCGATGCACGCGGCGCAGCCGATGCACTCCATCTGCAAGCCGTCGCGGATGTCGATACCGGTCGGGCAGACCTGCACGCACAGTTGGCAATCGATGCAATCGCCAAGTCCGGCTTCAACAGGTTTGACCTCGCGTTTGCGCGGGCCGCGGTTTTCGCCACGGGCGGCGTCGTAGGCGATGGTCAGGGTGTCCTTGTCGAACATCACGCTCTGGAACCGCGCATACGGACACATGTGCATGCACACCGCCTCGCGCAGCCAACCGGCGTTGATGTAGGTGGCGGCGGTGAAGAACAACACCCAGAACAGGCTGACCCCGCCGATCTGCAAGGTCAGGAGCTCCTCGGCGAGTGGGCGGATCGGCGTGAAGTAACCGACGAAGGTCAGCCCGGTGAGCACGCTGATCGCCAGCCATAAAGTGTGCTTGGCCGCGCGGCGTGCCAGTTTGTTCAAGGTCCACGGCGCGGCTTGCAGTTTGATCCGCTGGTTGCGTTCGCCTTCGGTGATTTTCTCGCACCACATGAAAATCCATGTCCAAGAACTTTGCGGGCAGGTGTAGCCACACCAGACGCGGCCGGCGAACACGGTAATGGCGAACAGGCCGAACGCGGCGATGATCAGCAGCGCCGACAACAGAATGAAATCCTGCGGCCAGAAGGTTGCGCCGAAGATGTGGAATTTGCTTTCGGCCAAGTCCCACAGCACCGCCTGGCGATCGCCCCAGTTCAGCCACACGGTGCCGAAGAACAACGCAAACAGAAACCCCGCACCGCTGAGGCGCAGGGTACGGAACAGCCCGGTGAAGCTGCGGGTGTGGATCTGGTTGTCACTGGACTTGACTGTGGCTTTCAGCGGGCGTGCGGGCACCTTCTTTATATGAGGTGCTTGGGTAGGCGAAGCTTCAACGGTTCGGACGGGGATTTGTTCGCTCATGGTCGTTCGCTCATCAGCCTCCATCAGGCCGGAGCACTATGAGCGTCGATCTGTTTGCAGAACAGACTCAGGTATTTGAATAAAAAGCGGATCAGATGAGCTTTGGCGCAATGCCTGCGTCAACTTGAAGCAGCAAGCCGGTAAAGGCGCAGGCGCCTACCGCAGGCGCTTGCTTGGGGCGTTGATCAAGGTCAGTCAAACCACCGAATCACTATTATCGGCCTTTAGATGTTTGCGCCCGTCTCTGGCTCCGGCGACGGTTAGCGCGTCGGCCTCTGCTTCGGTGACGTAGGTGCGTTTGCCTTCGATCTCCACGAACGACATGGCCTTCTCGCTATCGGTCAGGACTTCCAGGGTGTCGCAGATGCGAATTTCCTCGCCATGTTCAACGGTAAAGAAACACACTTTTTGCTCGGGGTTGGTTTCATCGATTCGAACGGGCATGGCAGCAATCCTTTTCGCGGTTAAGTCTGTACGTTAGGAAGCGAAGCACGCCGATCGTTCTGCGCAACCGATTAATGGTCGCCGTTGTCCATCGTTTAACAAGCCAATAACAAGAGAGTGCACGATGGAAGACTGGTGGGACGAAGTGTGGCAAACCCTGCAAGCGGAATTTGCCGATGTCGCCGATGCATCACAGATCACTCGCATCACCGTACGTCTGTTGATGGCGGCGGTGCTCGGCGGCATTCTCGGCTTCGAGCGCGAACACAAGGGCAAGGCCGCGGGCGTGCGCACCCACATGTTGGTGGCGCTGGGCGCCGCGTTGTTCGTGCTGGTGCCGCAGACGTCGGGTGCGGAATCCGATGCCATGAGTCGAGTGTTGCAAGGCGTGATCGCCGGGATCGGCTTTCTTGGCGCCGGGACCATTCTGAAGAATCAACAGGGTGACGAGGCCCACGTCAAAGGCCTGACCACTGCGGCCGGGTTATGGATGACGGCGGCAATCGGCGTGGCGGTGGGGTTGGGCAAGGAGGCGACGGCACTGCTGAGTACGATTCTGGCCCTGGCGATCTTCAGCGTGATGCCTTACGTAGTACGAGTATTCGAAAAGGACGTCGACAAGAATGACCACCTCTGAAAACGCTGATGATCGTCCCCACGCAGAGCGTGGGAACGATCGGGTACAAAAATCAGACGATAACCGGGGGCATCGTGCTAGGTGGTTCTTCTTTTGGCGGCGGTGTGGTGCCCGGCGGGTCCTGCTCGGGCACCGGCGGCGGTTCGGTTTCCGGCAGGGTCGGTTTGTCGATGTTCGGGTCCGGCGTTTCAGCCGGGATCGGGATAGTCATTGGTAACCTCCGTGTGGCACATGGCGTGGGACGTGCTTAAGTGGGTTGACCACCTTGCGGTGATTTCGATCCGCGGTCGTGACACAGCAATTTCGTCTGAACTTTTTTCCGCGCCGGTCGCTCGGAACCTAAGTGAGTTCAACACGGGGCGGCTGCCTTGTCGCGAACAGTGATCAGGCACAAGAGCGTCCTTGGGGCGTAGAAGGAGAGATGCTCAATGACTGCTGATAAACCTTCCGAGCACAGCTACAACCCACACATGCCGTTGTCGCAGGCCTTGCTGCTACCGCGTATCGTCATCGAAAACACCATGCCGACCCTCGACGGCGGCCAGTTCGCGGTCAAATCGATCGCCGGGCGCGACGTGGTCGTCACCAGCAAAGTCTTCGCCGATGGCCACGACAAACTGGCGGTGCGCATCCGTTGGCGCGAAGCCGGCGCCGAGGTGTGGCAGACCGAAGTGATGGCCGATCAGGGTAATAACGGCTGGCGAGGCCAGTTCCGCCCGCAGGAGCAGGGCCGCTACGTTTATTGCATCGAGGCATGGATCGATCACTTCGCCAGCTTCCAGTATGAACTGGAGAAAAAGCACAGTGCCGCCGTGCCGGTGTCGCTGGAACTGCAGGAAGGCCGCGGCATGGTGCAGCAGGCCGCCGAACGCAGCGAAGGTCAGCTCAGCGAAGACCTCGCAGCGTTGCACCACGAATTGTCCGGCCTGCTCGAAACCGAGCAGGTCGCGCTGTTTCTGCACTCGCGCAGTGCAGAGCTGATGGCCCAGGCCGATCACCGCGCCTATTTGAGCATCAGCCCTGAATTCCCCGTAGACGTTGAACGTGAACTGGCCGAGTTCGCCAGTTGGTACGAGCTGTTTCCGCGCTCGATCACCGACGATCCCAAGCGCCACGGCACGTTCAACGATGTGCATTCACGTTTGCCGATGATCCAGGACATGGGTTTCGACGTGCTGTACTTCACGCCGATCCATCCAATTGGCCGCGCCCATCGCAAGGGCCGCAACAACTCGTTGACCGCCGGCCCGGATGATCCCGGCAGCCCGTATGCGATCGGCAGCGAGGAGGGTGGCCACGAAGCGATCCACTCGCAACTCGGTACTCGCGAAGATTTTCGCCGGCTGGTCGCAGCGGCTGCGGACCATGGGCTGGAGATCGCCCTCGATTTCGCCATCCAGTGCTCGCAGGATCACCCGTGGCTCAAAGAACATCCGGGCTGGTTCAACTGGCGCCCGGACGGCACGATCAAGTACGCCGAGAACCCGCCGAAGAAATATCAGGACATCGTCAATGTCGATTTTTACGCGCCGGATGCGATTCCGAGCCTGTGGGTCGAGCTGCGTGACATCGTCATCGGTTGGGTGAAGGAGGGTGTGAAGATCTTCCGCGTCGACAACCCGCACACCAAACCGCTGCCGTTCTGGCAATGGCTGATCGCCGACGTGCGCGCGCTGTACCCTGAGGTGATCTTCCTCGCTGAAGCCTTCACCACCCCGGCGATGATGGCGCGTCTGGGCAAGGTCGGTTACACGCAGAGCTACACCTACTTCACCTGGCGCAACACCAAGGCCGAGCTGGCTGAGTACTTCACTGAGCTGAACCAGTCGCCGTGGCGCGAATGCTACCGGCCAAATTTTTTCGTCAACACGCCGGACATCAACCCGGCGTTCCTGCATGACTCCGGGCGCCCCGGGTTCCTCATCCGGGCGGCGCTGGCGACCATGGGCTCGGGCCTGTGGGGCATGTACTCGGGTTTTGAACTGTGTGAATCAGCGCCGGTGCCGGGCAAGGAGGAATACCTGGATTCGGAGAAATACGAGATCCGCGTCCGCGATTTCACCGCGCCGGGCAACATCATTGCCGAGATCGCCCAGCTCAATCGCATCCGCCGACAGAACCCGGCGCTGCACACGCACCTGGGCCTGAAGATCTATAACGCCTGGAACGACAACATTCTGTACTTCGGCAAGCGCAGCGCGGATGGCAGCAATTTCATTCTGGTGGCGGTGAGTCTGGATCCGCATAACGTCCAGGAAGCGAATTTTGAACTGCCATTGTGGGAAATGGGTCTGCCGGACGATGCGACGACCCACGGCGAGGACTTGATGAACGGCCACCGCTGGGACTGGCATGGCAAATACCAGTTCATGCGCATCGACCCGGCGTATCAGCCGTTCGGGATCTGGCGGATCAGCGCCACGTAAGAATGGCGATTTTCCTGTGGGAGCTGGCTTGCCAGCGATGACGTTGGGTCAGCCAGCATTTTCGGTGCTGTTCCACCGCAATCGCTGGCAAGCCAGCTCCCACAATGACCTCATTGCTTTGAAAAGCAGGTTGTCTTCAAGTATTTAACAGGAGTTTCACATGGCGAAGAAACCCAAGGCAGCCGCCTTCATCAAAGACCCGCTCTGGTACAAGGACGCGGTGATCTATCAGGTTCACGTCAAATCGTTTTACGACTCCAACAATGACGGAATCGGCGACTTTCCCGGCTTGATCGCCAAACTCGATTACATCGCCGACCTCGGCGTCAACACCATCTGGCTTTTGCCTTTCTACCCTTCGCCACGTCGCGATGACGGCTACGACATCGCCGAATACCGCGGTGTGCATAGCGATTACGGGACCATGGCCGATGCGCGGCGATTTATTGCCGAGGCGCACAAGCGCGGCTTGCGGGTGATTACCGAGCTGGTCATTAACCACACCTCGGACCAGCACCCCTGGTTTCAACGGGCGCGCAAGGCCAAGCCCGGCTCCGCGGCGCGTGATTTCTATGTGTGGTCGGATGACGATCAGAAATACGACGGCACACGGATCATCTTCCTCGACACCGAGAAGTCCAACTGGACCTGGGACCCGGTCGCCGGTCAGTACTTCTGGCACCGCTTCTATTCGCACCAGCCGGACCTGAACTTCGACAATCCACAAGTCATGAAAGCCGTACTGTCGGTGATGCGTTACTGGCTGGACATGGGCATCGATGGCTTGCGTCTGGATGCCATCCCGTACCTGATCGAGCGCGACGGCACCAACAACGAAAACCTGCCGGAGACCCATGACGTTCTCAAGCAGATTCGCGCCGAGATCGACGCCAACTACCCCGACCGCATGCTGCTCGCCGAGGCCAATCAATGGCCGGAAGACACGCAGTTGTACTTCGGTGACACCGATGCCGCCGGCGTCAATGGCGATGAATGCCACATGGCCTTTCACTTCCCGTTGATGCCGCGCATGTACATGGCGTTGGCACAGGAGGATCGCTTCCCGATCACCGATATTCTGCGTCAGACCCCGGAAATTCCCGCCAACTGCCAGTGGGCGATCTTCCTGCGCAATCACGATGAGCTGACCCTGGAAATGGTCACCGACAAGGAGCGCGATTACCTGTGGAATTACTACGCCGCTGACCGTCGCGCGCGGATCAACCTTGGTATCCGCCGCCGTCTGGCGCCGTTGATGGAGCGTGATCGCCGCCGCATCGAATTGCTCAACAGTCTGTTGCTGTCAATGCCCGGCACGCCGACCCTGTATTACGGCGATGAGATCGGCATGGGCGACAACATCTATCTGGGCGACCGCGACGGCGTGCGCACGCCGATGCAGTGGTCGATCGACCGCAACGGCGGTTTCTCGCGCGCCGACCCGGCAAGTCTGGTGCTGCCACCGATCATGGACCCGCTCTATGGGTATCAGTCGGTCAACGTCGAAACCCAGTCCGGTGACCCGCATTCGCTGCTCAACTGGACGCGCCGTCTGCTCGCCGTGCGCAAGCAGTCCAAGGCGTTCGGTCGTGGCTCGTTGAAGATGCTCTCGCCGAACAATCGTCGGGTGCTGGCGTATATCCGCGAATACACCGACGTCGACGGCAAGCACGAGATCATCCTCTGCGTGGCCAACGTGTCGCGCAGTGCGCAAGCGGTAGAGTTGGACCTTTCAGCCTATGCCGGCATGGTCCCGGTGGAGATGCTTGGCGGCAACGCGTTCCCGCCGATCGGCCAGTTGAATTTCCTTCTGACCCTGGCGCCGTATGGCTTCTACTGGTTCGGTCTGGCCGCAGAAAACCAGATGCCGAGCTGGCACGTCGAGCCGGCGCAGAGCCTGCCGGACTTCACCACGCTGGTGCTGAAAAAACGCATGGAAGAACTGCTCGAAGCGCCGTCGCGTACAACGCTGGAACAGAGCATTCTGCCCAACTGGTTGCAGAATCGACGCTGGTTCGCCGGCAAGGATGCGGCGATCGAGAAGGTCCACCTGGCTTACGGCGTGCGTTTCGGCGATGCCCAGCATCCGGTGCTGCTCAGCGAGATCGAAGTCACTGCTGGCGGCCAGACCCATCGTTATCAATTGCCGTTCGGCTTCATCGCAGAGGATCAGGTCGGTCCGGCGTTGCCGCAGCAATTGGCGCTGTCGCGTGTAAGACGCGTGCGACAGGTTGGCCTGATCACCGATGCGTTCAGCCTTGAGGCGTTCGTGCGCGCAGTGCTGCAAGGCATGCAGAACGACACGGTGCTGGAGTCGGCCGAGGGCGAAATCCGCTTTGCCTCGACACCGCATCTGGAAAAACTCGGCCTCGGCGCGGAGTCGGAAGTGCGTTATCTGTCGGCCGAGCAGTCGAACAGCTCGGTGGTGATCGGCAACAGCCTGGTGCTTAAGCTGATACGTAAAGTCGCTTCTGGCGTACATCCGGAACTGGAGATGAGCGCTTACCTGACCGAGGCCGGATTTGCCAATATCTCTCCGCTGCTGGGTTCGGTGATTCGCCGCGATGGCGCAGGCGAAGACAACCTGCTGATGATTGCCCAAGGTTATCTGAGCAATCAGGGCGATGCGTGGGAGTGGACACAGAACAATCTGGAGCGGGCATTGCGCGACGAGCTGGCTGATGCCGTCTCCGAGCAGGAGCAACATTACAACGCCCTCGGCGAGCTGAAGGATTTTGCCGGCATGCTCGGCCAGCGTCTGGGCGAGATGCATCAGGTGCTCGCCGCGCCGACCGACAATGCCGATTTCGCACCGCAGGTGGCGTCGGCCAAGGACATGCAGGCCACTGGCAAGGACGTAGCCGCACAGGTCGAGCGTGCGCTGACCCTGCTCAAGCAACATCAGGGCGAACTCAGCGCCGTGGATCAGAAACTGGTCAAACGCTTGATCGACGACAAGAAGACCATCCTCGCTCACGTGCAGGATCTGGCGAAAAAAGCCACCGGCGGGCTGCGCATTCGCGTCCACGGCGACTTGCATCTGGGGCAGGTGTTGGTGATCAAGGGCGATGCTTACCTGATCGACTTTGAGGGCGAACCGGCACGGCCATTGAGTGAGCGCCGTGGCAAACACAGTCCGTACAAGGACGTCAGCGGGGTGCTGCGCTCCTTTGATTACGCGGCGGCGATGACCATCAACGTGCACAACGTCGATAACAGCGCCGAAGCTGAAGCTGCGCGTAAACGCGTCGCCGAACGCTATCTGCGTGAAGCCCGCGAGGCATTTGTTCAGGCCTATCGCCAGGCAGCGGCTAACCTTGATCATGCCTGGCAGGATCCTGCAGGTGCCGATGCCGCGCTGGCGCTGTTCGGCCTGGAGAAGGCGGCCTATGAAGTGGCCTATGAAGCCTTGAATCGCCCCACGTGGTTGCCCGTGCCATTGCACGGTTTGTATGGGTTATTGACGGGGCTTAAACCCTTTTCCGATCTTGGTGGAGAGTAGTCATGAGTTTCTCGAACAAGGAACAGGGTCAGGTCAAAGAGGCCTTGCTGCCCTCGGCAAAAGATATCGATGCCTTGGTGCGTGCTGAGCATCACGATCCTTTTTCCATTCTCGGTCCGCACGGCGATGGCGCTGGCGGGCAGTTCATTCGCGCCTATCTGCCCGGCGCACTGAGTGTGGCAGTGCTGGACAAGGACAGCGGCGAAGAACTCGGTCCGCTGGAAATGACCGAAACGCCGGGCCTGTTCGTCGGCCACTTTGCCCAGGCGCGTTCGTACCTGCTGCGCACTCGCTGGGCGGGTGGCGAGCAGGTCGCCGAAGATCCTTACAGCTTTGGCCAGTTGCTTGGTGAGATGGACTTGTACCTGTTCGCCGAAGGCAATCACCGTGACCTCAGCGCCTGTCTCGGTGCGCAGCTGAAAACCGTCGATGGCGTCGATGGCGTACGCTTCGCCGTGTGGGCGCCGAATGCGCGGCGGGTCTCGGTGGTCGGTGATTTCAACGTCTGGGACGGCCGCCGCCATCCGATGCGCTTGCGCCATCCGTCCGGGGTGTGGGAGCTGTTCATTCCGCGTATGCAAGCGGGTGAATTGTACAAATACGAAATTCTTGGCTCGCACGGCATTTTGCCGCTCAAGGCCGACCCGATGGCGCTGGCCACCAGCCTGCCGCCGGACACCGCCTCGAAAGTCGCCTCGCCGTTGCAGATCGACTGGCAGGACCAGGACTGGATGACCGGCCGCCGCGAACGTCAACAACGTGCCAAACCGCTGTCGATCTATGAATTGCATGCCGGTTCGTGGCAATGCGAACTGGACGACCTTGGCGAAGTGGCGCGTCAGTACACCTGGCCGGAGCTGGCTGATCGACTGATTCCGTATGTGAAAGAGCTCGGTTTCACTCACATCGAACTGATGCCGATCATGGAACACCCGTTCGGTGGTTCATGGGGTTATCAGTTGCTCTCGCAGTTCGCACCGAGTGCGCGTTATGGCACGCCGGATCAGTTCGCCGCGTTCGTCAACGCCTGCCATCAGGCCGATATCGGCGTGATCCTCGACTGGGTGCCGGCACATTTCCCGACCGATACCCACGGGCTGGCGCAATTCGACGGCACCGCGCTGTACGAATACGCCAACCCGCTCGAAGGCTTCCATCAGGACTGGGACACGCTGATCTACAACCTTGGCCGCACCGAGGTGCATGGCTACATGCTGGCTTCGGCGTTGCATTGGTTGAAGCATTTCCATATCGACGGTTTGCGCGTCGACGCGGTGGCTTCGATGCTCTATCGCGACTATTCGCGCAAGGCTGGCGAATGGGTACCGAACCGTCATGGTGGTCGCGAGAATCTCGAGGCGATCGACTTTCTGCGCCACTTGAACGACGTGGTCGAAATGGAAGCGCCGGGCGCGCTGGTGATCGCCGAAGAGTCGACGGCATGGCCCGGTGTCAGCCAGAGCACCCAGCAGGGCGGCCTCGGCTTTTCCTACAAATGGAACATGGGCTGGATGCACGATTCGCTGCATTACATCCAGCAGGATCCGGTGTACCGCGCGCACCATCACAACGAGCTGAGTTTCGGTCTGGTCTACGCCTGGTCTGAACGTTTTATCCTGCCGATCTCCCACGACGAAGTGGTGCACGGCAAGCATTCCCTGATCGACAAGATGCCCGGCGATCGCTGGCAGAAATTCGCCAACCTGCGTGCCTATCTGAGCTTCATGTGGACCCACCCGGGCAAGAAGCTGTTGTTCATGGGCTGCGAGTTCGGCCAGTGGCGCGAGTGGAACCATGATCAGCAACTGGACTGGTACCTGCTGCAATATTCCGAGCACAAAGGCGTGCAGAAGCTGGTCGGCGATCTCAATCGGTTGTATCGCGAAGAGCCGGCGCTGCACGATCAGGACGACGCGCCGCAGGGCTTCCAGTGGTTGATCGGCGACGACGCGATCAACAGTGTTTACGCGTGGTTGCGCTGGAGCAAGGAAGGCGAACCGGTGCTGGTGGTGGCCAACTTTACGCCGGTACCACGTCAAGCCTATCGGGTTGGCGTGCCGTTTGCCGGGCGCTGGAAGGAACTGCTCAACAGCGATGCCGAGACTTACGCCGGCTCCAACTATGGCAACGGCGGCGGGGCACAGACCGAAGAGGTGCCGAGCCACGGTCAGGCGCTGTCGCTGGAATTGAACCTGCCGCCGCTGGCGGTGTTGATTCTCAAGCCAGAGGGTCAGTAAACAACCCAGATCCTGTGGGAGCGGGCTTGCCCGCGATGACGCGTGCACTTTCAGCATTGCCAGTGACTGACACGCCGCCATCGCTGGCAAGCCAGCTCCCACAGGGGGCTATTGGGGGTAGCTGAAATCACCAACGCATCCGCACTCCCAGGCTACCAATCAACCCGTTCAAATCATTGTCATCGACGTCGCTGCTGTAATCGGCGCTGACATACAGGCTTACCGTCGAACTCATGCGTGCCACCAGTCCGAGGCCTAAATCCACGGTCGATGACTTGCGGCTGCTGCTGATCTTGTCGACCTGATCCAGGGTTACCGTGCTGCCGGTATAGACGGTGTGCCAGAGGTTGGTGCGTACGTAGGGTTCGACCGGCAGGCCGTTCAAATCGTAGCTGCCTTTCAAGCGCGCACCGACGCGACCGCTCCACGCTGTCAGGTCACTCGACGAGGCATTGCCGGAACCGGCGTAAGGCGTGTCGAGGCTGATGCGTTGATTGATCAGCTGCGCTTGCGGTTCCACCACCCAGTTTTCGCTCAGCCCGATGGGGAAACCACCTTCCACCGAGAAGGTCATTGCGCTGCCTTCAGTGGCCTGGCGATCGCCTTGCGCGTTGCGGCTGAAACCACTGACCCGGCCGGCGCTGGCAGACAGGTCGACGTGCCAGCCCTGTGCGCCGGTCAGGCTGTAATAAGCGCCGAGGCTTTGGCCTTGCAGATTCAGCGTGTCAGTGCCCGGGTCGGCGAGGGCGCGGCTGCTCAGCGGGCCGTTGTGATTGGCGCGGATCTGATTGTCGCCACCGATGACACCGACGGTTTGGGTAAAACCGTTGTTGCTTTGCAGGGTCAGCAACGCCGGGCCTTTGCCTTCGCCACTACCGGCCATCGCATAGCCAGACGACAACACATCGGTTTGCGCCTGCCGCGCAGTGCGCCCGTACAACTCATCCCAGGCTGACGGTGCCAGATCTTCTCTGACCAAGGGTGCGCCTTGCGCATCGCCAGGGGTAATCACCGTGGCGGGCAGTGTCATCACCGGCACATCCGCGCGATACCAGATGCGGGTCTCATCCGCCGCTGGCCCGGCCTTGGTCTCCATGGACGAGCACAACAGGATCGAGCTCGACACAGTGCAGAAAGTGATTTTGATCTCTTGTGGGGTGAATGAAGTTTTCATGGCGGTCTACCTTTCAGGCGCATGCGGCATCTCGATGTGGCGCCTCTCCTACCCCGAACGAGGGGCGACCGAATGGAGCGGGGCGAGCCGCGACCGCTCGCTTTTGCGAGTGGCCGGAGGTTCGTCCCGGTAGTAATTCCGGGGTAGTAAGGTAGAGATAAGAGGAGCGACGCCGTTGCGTCAAGAAACTGGACGATAAGCGGCAAGCAGTAAGCAGCGCGGACAACTCTCTGTTTTAACGAGAAATAACTAAGTGCTTGTTTGTATGGATAATCACTGTCTGCACCGCCGCACGGTAGCGCCGACGTACCGACGGGAGGTCACCAACTAACGCGTACGCCTATATTGCCGACCACGCCGCGCAGGTCGTTGCTGTCGATATTGCTGCTGTAGTCAGTACTGGCGAACAGGCTGACGGTGCGGTCCAGCGTCAGCACGATGCCGACGCCAAGGTCGGCTGTTGAGGATTTCTGCTCGCTGGTGATCACATCGCTGTTGCCAAAGGTCACCGAATCCGTGCCAGAAAACGTGTGCCACAAGTTGGCACGCAGGTACGGTTCCACCGGCAGACCATTGACTTGATAGCGACCCTTGAGTCGTGCGCCGAGGCGACCGGTCCAGGCGCCATCGGAATCGAACGATACGCGTGAGATGCCATCGTCCTGGCTGTCGAGGGATATTTTCTGGTGAATGATTTGTGCCTGCGGCTCGATCACCCAAACATCATTGATCGGCAATGGATAACCGGCCTCGACCGACAGGCTCAGGGCGTGACCGCGATTGTCCAGTTTGCCGCCGCGGTCGGAGCGGTTCTCGCCATCCAGGCGCGTGCCCATCACGACACTGTCGAGGTACGCGCCGTTCGGGTCGGTGAATGTCCAGTACAGGCCATAGCTGTCGCCTTCAAGTTTGATCTTGCCGGCACTGTTGTGTTGCCAGCCTTCATTGAAACCGTCGACATCACCGTGCAAGCGGCTGTGCCCGACGAAAAAACCCACGCGTTGGTTATGCCCGCTGGACATCCGTGAGCTGTACAGATCGTTGCCAACTTGAAAGCCTTTGAGCGAACCGTCAAGACGCGGAGTGACGGTGCCGGCCCAGGTCTGTTCGAGGTTTTTGCCATAGACCCGACCCCACCCGGCGCTGAATGCTCCGGTTTCACTCAGCAAGCGCTGATCACCCTGTCGATCATGGAACGTCCCCAGCGCGTTGAGGGTCAGTTGCCCGGCCGCAGGCGGCAATACTGACCAGGTCGGCACTTCAGGGCGGTACAAAGGAATCGGCGCCGCTCCCGCGACGGCCGCAGGCAACACGGGTACTGGCGGGCTGCCGGCCGGAGCGACGGCTGCTATGGGAGTGGCTACCACTGGCATTAATAAAGGTGGCAGCGATGGATCGGGGTTAGGCACGCTCATCATCTGTGGAGCAACCACTGCCGAGCGCAGGTACCAATTGTTCTGCGTACCGGCGGTGACGCCTCCCTTGAACAGGTAGTAATCATAGGCACCGACCGACACCGGCCCTTTCAGCGTAAACGCGTTATCGCTACTGATCGTACTGCCTTGGGCCCGTACCAGTTCGATGCCGTTGGTCTGGGTCAACGCACCCGAGCCGCCAATGTTGTTGACCGTGATCACCGTGGCGCCGCTGAGGCTGCCATCGTTGACCACCAGTCTGTCGCTCGGTGCACTATCTGCGCCGACGACGCTTTGCAGCCATAACTGACCACCGGCGCCGACGTAGCGGCCTTGCACCGTCATCGTATCGTCGGTGCGGCTGTTATTGCCGCTCAGGTCAATGATCCCGGCGTTGTTGACGGTCACCGCCTGGCCGGTGACGGCCGGTGCGATCGCCCCCTGAGTGGCCAATAACACGCTGCTGGCGTCGATGTTCAATACGCCGCTGCCGGTGCCGGCATCGCCCAGCATCAGGCTCGACGAGCCCAGATCGAGCTGTGAATCGTTATTCAGATTAACCGTTTCCCAATTGAGCAGTTGCCTTGGCAGTGCGCTGCGTGACTGCCCGAGCGTCAGCGTGTCGTTACCCACGCCACCGTCAACCCGCGGAGTCAGGGCCAGTTGGCGGTCATCAAGACTCAATAGCGTGGCGGTGTCATTGCCGGCGTCCATCAGGATCGCAGAACGGACAAGGCCGCCGGACCAAAGCAAGCGGTCATCGCCGACGCTGGCGCGAATTTCGCCGGCAATCTCGCCACCGCTGACGGTGATGCTGTCATTACCGCCGCTGACACTGACGTTGCCGCCGATACGCCCGCCGGAGACGATGATCACGTCGGTGCCGAACCCGGTCACCAGATTGCCGAGAATCTGCCCGCCCGACAGATCGAAAATATTGTTGTCGAGTTTCATGTCGACCCGGCCAATGCTGCCGCCGGTCATGCGCGCGACGTCGCCGTCTTCGAACGCTCCAACGATGCTGCCGCCGGTCATCAGGAACGTATCTCGGCTGTCGCCCTGGGCCAGCGAGCCGATCGAGCCGCCGCTCATGACGAAATCATCGATGCCGTTGCCTTGATTGACGGCACCGGTGATGGCGCCCGAATCAATGACCACCCGATCGGCACCGGCGCCGAAGGTCACACTGCCATTGATTTGACCGGTGCCGTTGGCGGGCAGGGTGAGGCTGTTGTTGCCCCCCAGATCCGTCAGCGAGCCGCTGCTGCCGCTGTCACAGGTGAAGTTGTCATTGCCGGGCCCGGCAACCAGCGTACAGGCCGCCGAAACAGGAAGGCTGGTCAACAGGAACATGGAGGCGGGCAGGAGCAAGGCGTGCGGCAACGCCTGGGGGCGGGCGAGGTAGCGCTTCATGGTCATTCCCTTGGGCAAATGCGGGAAATCATCCTTGGGAAGAACCATGGACTCACTCGGCAGTTCATGCCTTACATCAAGTCCGTGGCCTAACGATTTGAATGCGCTACTCCTTGAGCTGTTTTAGGTGTAGATCGTTTTACCTGAGGTTCAAGCGACACCGACGGGCGGTCGCGGTGGGAGCGCATCTACAGGTGCACTTCCACCGCCAGCGGCAAATGATCGGACAGATGCGTCCACGGCTTGTTGCCAAGGATCTGCGGGTCGTGGCTGCTGGCATTGCGCAAGTAGATCCGGTCCAGTCGCAGCAACGGGAAGCGCGCCGGATAGGTCTTGGCCGGGCGCCCGTGATGGCGCTCAAAGGCCTCGTGCAAATAGTCGCGCCGGGCGAGGGCGACGTTGCCTTGCAACTGCCAATCATTGAAATCGCCGGCAATGATCACCGGGGCATCGTCAGGCAACGATTCCAGCAATTGGCAAAGCAGCTTCAACTGCAATTGCCGGTGGCTTTCCAACAGGCTCAAGTGCACGCAAATGGCATGCACTTCGGCGTGTCCCGGTACATCGAGTATGCAATGCAGCAAGCCACGCCGTTCCGGGCCGGTGATCGAGACGTCGAGGTTGCGGTATTCGCGGATCGGGTATTTTGACAGCAGGGCGTTGCCGTGATGGCCATCGGGATACACGGCGTTGCGCCCGTAGGCAAAATCGCTCCACATGCTGTCGGCGAGAAATTCGTACTGCGAGGTTTGCGGCCATTCGTTGTAGCGACTCGAATGCCGTTCATGTTCACCCACCACTTCCTGCAAAAACACCAGGTCGGCCGCCGTACTGCGCACCGCTTCACGCAGCTCAGGCAGGATGAATCGGCGATTGAGTGCGGTGAAGCCCTTGTGGGTATTGACCGTCAACACGCGAAGTCGATGAATGACGGGTGCGTCGACACGCTGACGCTCGGGTTCGCTGGACACGTTCACTCCTCGAAATTGCGCACGCTTGTTCATGCGACTGACGGGGAGGGGTGGCAGTTCCGTCTGATCTGAACACGACTCGCTGTTGGAGTGAGCCTGCTCGCGATAGCGGCAAGTCAGTCGACATCATCAGTAACGGATTCAACGCATGAGCAAGCCCGTTTCCACAATTGACCGAATTCCATGCTTGCCAAACGCTGTCCCGGTGTTGTTAAAACCGACCTTGGTCTCACAGAGACCGTATTCTCAGATCAGTCAGGAAGTAGTCATTACCATCGCCTGTCGCTAAATGGCTGACAACGGTGAACGTCATCGTCGTTGACTGGGCGGTAAAAGATAGCGAGTAAGGTGCCCAAGCGCTTCTGGGCGGTTGAAACTGGCCGGTGGTTCCGCCATTGCTTGTATTGAGTGACAGCACCGCTGCATAAGTCCACGTGCCATTGGCGGCCAGAACGCTGAATTCATAGCGCCGCCCCACGAATAAACTTTTGATGGTTTTGGTGAGTACGACACCGGCAGAATTGTTGGTGTAAGTGCTGTTCGTAAGACCCTGACGTCCGTAGTAAAAACCGTATGTAATATCCCTGGGATCTCTGATAGCAGGCCCGTACGACCATCCCCCCGAATGACCGGGAAAATTGGTGTAGTCGTCCAATGGGACAAATATTTCTCTCCTGAAGTTTTTAGTATTGGATTGCTGATCGGTCGCCAGCGCTTTGACATAGACCGCATGGGGGCCAGCCGCTATCGACAGAGGGGTTGTCCAGGTACCGCTCGCATCTGCCTTCGCAGTGTTTTGGGGAATGCCGTTGTCATAGACTTGAACTTCATATAACGCCGTCACCTTTCCCGTCAGGGTGACGGAACTGTCGAAAGTCACTGCGTTATGTACCAGTTCTCCCCCTGAGTGTCGGACTGATTCCAAAGTCGGCGCAGTGTGCTCTTTCACCGTCAGGTTGCGAACATTCGAATACACCGGACTCACGGCATACAGCGCTTGCGCATATAACCGGCGAACGCCCACCGGTACGTCGATCGTGAGCTCCCAATCGCCTGTCGTCGCATGGGCGGCCGCCTTGCCTTTGTACACAGCGCTGGAGCCGCTACCGTCGAAAATCTCGACTTGCTGGCCGTTGCTGGCCTGGCCTTTGAGTTTCAGTGTAGTGCTGAAGGTGGATGTACCTTCCGGCACTTCCTCGTCGCTGGCATCCAGCACATTGACCAGCGTCGGTACCAACAGCTCCAGCGCCTTGATGGTGTAGGAACGATCCGGAAATCTGGTGGCCGTTGCCGGGTCGTTGCTCTTGTCCAGCGACACCATGAATTTGACGATTAGTGGGGTTTCGTTTCCAAGCTGCTTGAAGTAATCGTTGGCCAGTGCTACAGGCCAGAAGCCCTGCCTGATCCAGGTTGAATTAACCCGCGCCGGAAGTCCGTTCCAAAGGACCAGGTCGTGCGCCGCTCCGTTCGCTTTCTCGCCTTCGAGCGACAGCCAGCAGGGTTGACCGTCTTCGATCAGGGTGTGGAGCAAGGTATGAATGGTTGCGTTCTTGGTGTCCAGCGCGAGCACGTCGAGAAAGTTGTTGGCATCGGCTTCGACGATCTTCGGCGTGATCAGAGCTGTCGTCGGTAATGCGAGAATGTTCAGCCGCAGCGGCAGCGACGGAGTGGTTGTGCCGTCACGCTCAACGTCATAAGTGACTTCCACCTGTTTAATCAGGCTGTAGGCAAGCACCGAACGCGGCACGGCGATTTCCATCCCGGGGATAAACAAGCGCGGCGGGCTGATGTAGGAAGCTGCGGGAGGTGCCCCAGCGGCGCCTTGCCAGATGACACTCACTTTGTCGGTGGACAGCAACTCAACGGGTATCTGTACCCGGACTTCCGGCTGGGTCGGGCTGAAATTGTTGCCAGTCTGGCCCTTGACGGTAGGCGCCGGCAGGTCGAGTCGTTTGACATGAATATCCAGCCGCTTTTCCGGGGATTGTCTGCGGTTGCCCAACTGGTCAATGACAAAGTATTCGACCACCGCGCTCGGGTTGTCACCGGCCTTGTTGAACGTATCGGTGTACAACTGGTGGGTGATCGGCTCCGTGCCGTCGGGGACGTCAAACCTGACCAGGGTATCGCCAATAAAGAATTCGATTCGGTCATGGTTGCGCCGGTTGTTAAAAGTGAACCCGAACACTACACCTTGCTCCGCCCGCGCAGCGCTGACGCCGTCCCTGATGACGTCAGGCGGGATGACCAGATCCAGATTGTCCGCCAAGCGTCGGTGATAAAGCACCTGCAGGTCACGAGAGTCTTCACTGGTGTTTCCGCTGACGCGGATGACTTTGTAATGCAACCGGTTCACACCCTGTAGCAAATACCCGTGCGGCAGGTACAGGCGCTGTCGCAGGGTCTCTTCGCCCGGCTTGACGGTGGTGCCCGTCGCCGGAGTGGGATCATCGTTGACATACAAATCAACGCGATCATCAGCTGCCATGGTCCAGGATCGCATTTGCAACTCGGTCCAGGCATCGATAAGGCACTCAAGGCCTTGGGCCTGATCGTCGTACAGCACCTTGGGAACGCCGCCGTCGGCAATGCCGTCCGGTTTAATCGGAGTGACCCAGCCTGGGATGATCACGGGGTACAGCACAAATAACTCGTTTAAAACGCCGGACTGGATATCCATCACGTGCTCCTGTATGCGAGAAGCCCTGATTTCCTCGGGCTGTAGGCTCATCACACATCAGGCAGGGCAAAGCGGCTACTGTCAGAGTTGACAGGTATGAGCCGCTTTCAGATCAACGGTCAACTGGCTGGAAGGTAAAAACCTGTTCGAGTGCGCGGGTTGTGGTTGATGTTGACGGCAATGGATTGCTGCCTGCGGCGGCGTCTGCATTGCGTCAGTACTTTCAGGACCTGAATGACTCCACACCCGCTATCACTGGCAGCCCAAGCCCCCGCAGGTTTTTTGCGAATACTGATTTCTGTGGCAGTCAGACAAGGACGATTTCATACGGCAAGCGCATCCGCTCCAGAATTGCCGGCGGCAGCAATGGCGCGATGCCGATGGCCGGCTCACCGTTGAGCTGGCTGGCGTAGGCGTGGGTGGCGTGGCTTTTGCGCGCGACAGTCCAGGTATCGAGGCGCAGTTTGCGCGCACGTTCCCAAGGAATCAGCGACTGGTCGCGCTCCGGCCAGTGCCAGGCCCAGACCGGCACGTCGTGGTAGCGGGCGCCTGCCTGCTCGGCAGCTTTGGCGCTGGCTCGACCGACCGCTTCATGGTCATCATTGCCGTCGTTGCACCAGGTGCTGAATACCACGTCGCCGGGGCGCAGGTAACGGCTGATGAACTCGCAGATCTGTACTTCCTGTTCGCGCAACGCGTTGTCGGTAAAACCACCGCGCACCCATTTCAGGCTGTGCATCGGCAGGCCGAGGCGGCGCAAGGCTTCGACGCTTTCCTGCGGGCGGAACACGCTGAGGCGTTTTTCCGACCATTGCCGCGAGCCGGGGTGGCTGGCGCTGCCATCGGTGATCGAGAGCAATTGCAGCGGGTGGCCAAGGTTGGAAAGCAACTGCAGGAGGCCACCGCAGGTCACCACCTCATCGCCGGGATGCGGAGCGATCAACACGGCGCGGGCGCCGGCGGGCACCAGACTGAGGGTATTGATGACGGGAATGCTGTCGAGCTGCGCGGCCGAGTTCCAGATTTGCGCCGGCAGGTTGCTGTCATTGAGGATGAGCGGTTTCATCAGTGCGACGTCCTTGTGTGGCATGCCCGGCGTCATCGGTCACAAACGCTGGCCGCGAACGCTGATGGCAAAATGGATTGCAATGGTGCGGTGCTCCGACCCTTGGGTTACCGCGATGCAGAGTATTGCTCAAGACACGGGATTCGTCGCGTCACAGATCGATCTGATCCGCATTTTTTTCGCCTGACTGTGCCAGGTTGCGCAAAAAGTCGCCGAATCCGCCACGGGCGCGGCTGTCGAGACGGGCGCTGGTGTGCACCCGTGGGCGATGGCTCCAAGCGATGTGCGCTCCCGCGCGTTCCAGGGCGCGCACCAGGTGCACGTCCTCATCGCAGGCCAACGGTTTGAAGCCGCCGGCGCTTATGTACGCGGCGGCACTGACGCCCAGATTGGCGCCGTGGATATGTCGATGGCCCTCACGCGCCTGATAGTGGCGGTGATAGCGAATCTGCGCGGCTTCATCGACCGAGTCGGGCCAGTGCTCGATGGTCACCGTGCCGCACACCGCGTCCGCCTGCAGGCCGAGCTGGGCGACCAGCCAATCGTCGGCGACGCGGCTGTCGGCGTCGGTGCAGGCGATCCAGCGTGCGCCGCGCTCCAGCAACCACCAGGCGCCGACGGAGCGCGCTTCACCGACATTGCTCGCGTCAATCGGCAAGCTGAGCACCGGGTAGCGACTGACGATCTGCGCCGAGCGATCGGTGCAACTGTCGAGCACCACCAGCACTTGCACTTCCTCGCCGCCCAGTTGCTCATGTTGACTGGCGCGCAATGCGGCGCGCAGGCACTCATCAAGCAACGCCTCTTCGTTGTGTGCCGGAATCACGATCCCAATCAACGCAAACCCTCCAGCGCCGCCACCGAACGTGGCTCGCGACTCCACACCTCTAGAATGAAATCCGCTTCCTGATGCAGCACCAGACGCGGCAAGGCCAATTGCTCGTGAATCTGGTCGTGAACCTGCCGGGCATTCAACGGGCAGCCCTCGATCGGCGGGCGCCAGTGGCAGGCCAGCAATTGGCCGTCGGCGGTCAGGGAGTTGCTGATGTGGCGGATCACTTCTGTCAGATCCTGGCGGTCGAGGTAGTAGCCGATTTCGCTAAATACAATCAGGTCGAATTTCTCCTCCGGCCAATGGCCGGGGAGGCGGTTCTGCCGCACTTCGACATGGTCGAACAGGCTCAAGCGAGTTTGCGCCAGTTTCACCGCCGCGCCGGCGGTGTCGCAGCACAGCAGACGACTGCAACGCTGGGCCAGCTCGGCGCTCAATTCGCCGTTGGCGCAACCGGGTTCGAAGATCGCCCGATAGTGCGGGCGCGGCAGGGCGGCGAGGGTGATCGCGCGTTTGCGCTGTTCGTACCAGCGTTGACGGAATGCCCATGGGTCATCGTTGCCGGCAAACAAACCGTCGAAGTAACGATCCTCGACACTCACAGGAACACCACTTCAAAAGGCTGCAACAGACGTTCAAGGACATACGGCGCCAATACCGGCGCAAGTCCGGCGTCGCGATCGCCTTCCAGCTGGCTGGCGAACGCATGGGCGGCGTGGCGTTTGCGTGCGACGTGCGTTGGCGACAACAAAATCTTGCGCGCGCGCTGCCACGGCACCGCCGCGTCTTCCGGCGTTGCCCAGTGCCAGGTCCAGACGGGTAATTCGTGGCACACCGCGCCGGCCCGACGCGCCGCTTCAACACTGGCACGGCCGACTGCTTCATGATCGCTGTGACCATCCTCACGCCACGTGGTAAACAGCACGTCGCGCGGATGCAAATAGCTTTGAATGAACTCGCTCAGTGCCTGTTCCTGCGCCGCTACTTGGGTGTCGGTGAAACCGCCGCGCAGCCATTTCAGGCTGTGCATCGGCAAACCGAGACGGCGCAAGGCTTCGGCAGATTCCTGCGGGCGCACGATGCTCAGCCGTTCGACAGGCCAGCGGGTCGAGCCGGGATGGCTGGCGCTGCCATCGGTGACCGAGATCAGTTGCATCGGCCGTCCGGCCGCGGCGAGCAGTTGCATCAACCCGCCGCAACCGAGCACTTCATCATCCGGGTGTGGCGCTACGATCACTGCGCGTGAGCCGGGCGGTACCAGGCTGAGCACATCGATTACCGGCAGCTCCGCCAGGCGCCGCGAGTTTTGCCACTGATGCAGCGAGGTGCCCTGGCCGACAATCGGGTTGGCTTTCATAGCGCCCAGACCTCGCCGGGTTGCTGCGCGACCCTTTGCCCGAGCGCGGCAAGATCACGCTCGGCGTGACTCTGGCGCAGGAACACCGGCAGGTCAGCCACCAGATGAGCGAAACGTCGATCCTGACAAAACGGCCCCGCACCCAGTGCTCGGCCGGTGTCACGCAAAACCTGTTCTGCGGATTGCTCGACCACCGCCCGCGCACGCCGCGCCAGCAGTTCGGCGTCGGCTTCGGGCTGGGCATCGATTTGCAAAGCGCTGAAGCGCAGCACGTCGGCGGCCGCCTGCAAGGCACTGTCCACTGCACCGAGGTGCGCCAGTGCGTGCGGCTCATCGCGTTCGGCACAGTGTTGGCGCAAGCGTTCGCCGATTTGTCGCGCAGCGCCATACCAGCATGCGGCGATGCCGATCCCGCCTTGCCAGAAGCCCGGCCGTCGCAGGTAGTCGCCGGGATCGCCGATGGCCTGGGCTTCGGCGTTCTCGAAGACCACCTCGACGCTGCCGGTGGCGCTCATGCCCACGGCTTGCCAGCCGTGCTCGGTGATGGTTACGCCGGGTTGGTCGAGGGCCACCGCAACCAGTTGCTGCTGATCGTCAGCGTCCCACGCCGTGAGCAGGGCATGGCTAAGCACCGCGGCGCCGGAACACCAGGCCTTGCGCCCGTTGAGATTGACCATGTGCCCGGCCGGGCTGACCTTTACCCGCGCCTGCGGCGGTTCTGCCGCCCACATGCCCCAGGTGCTGCCCGGTGTCGGGGTGCCGCCCAATTGCTCGATGATTGCCAGCGCGTCGGTGTGCCCCTCGTATAGCTTGCACAGCCCCAGATCATGTCCGCCGACTGCGGCCAGACGCTGAAAACGCTCCAGGGTGTGACCGCTGCCGGGCAGCGGCAAGCGATCCAGACCGGCCTCGACCATAGCCCGCAGGCATTGGCCGAGGGCGGCAGTGGCGGGGTAATCCGGCGCGCGTCGGGCCAGATAACTTTGCAGGTCCATATCACTCTTCTTCGTCGCGTTGCAGTTCGAACAACAGCAACGAGCGCCCGGTCACCGAGTATTCGTGGCCGAATTCGAAGCGTTCCTGGCCGCGAATCGCCGGTTGATTGGTATCGACCATGCACGTCCAGAAACCGCCGTCGGGCACTTCCGGCAGGACGAAATTGACGATGTCGTGGTGCGCGTTGACCACCAGCAACAGCGTCGCGTCGGCCCCCTTGCGACGGATCCCGGTTTCCTGCGCGCGACCGTCGAGCAGCATGCCCAGGCAGCGGTTGTGCGCATCGTGCCAGTGCTCGGTGGTCATCTCGGTGGCGTCCGGCGCCAGCCAGGTGACGTCCTTGACGCCGATGTCCTCGTTGTACTCGCCGACCAGGAAACGCCCACGACGCAGGATCGGGTAGGCCAGACGCAGCTTGATCAGGCGCTTGACGAACTTCAGCAGGGCCTTGCCGTCTTCGCTCAGGTCCCAGTTGACCCAGCCGATCTCGCTGTCCTGGCAATACGCATTGTTATTGCCGTCCTGAGTGCGGGCGAACTCATCGCCGGCGACGATCATCGGCGTGCCTTGGGCGAGTAGCAGGGTGGCGAAGAAGTTGCGCATCTGCCGGTGGCGCAGGGCATTGATTTCCGCATCGTCGGTCGGGCCTTCGACGCCGTGGTTCCACGACAGGTTGTTGTTGCTGCCGTCCTGATTGTTTTCGTCGTTGGCTTCGTTGTGCTTGTCGTTGTACGACACCAGGTCGTTGAGGGTGAAACCGTCGTGCGCGGTGACGAAGTTCACCGAAGCATACGGCCGGCGCCCGCGTTGATTGAACATCTCGCCCGAAGCGGTCATGCGGCTGGCGAAGTCGGCGAGCTGGCCGTCGTCACCTTTCCAGAACGCGCGCACGGTGTCGCGGAACTTGTCGTTCCACTCGACCCAGCCCGGCGGGAAATTGCCCACCTGATATCCGCCGGGACCGCAGTCCCACGGCTCGGCGATCATTTTCACCTGACGCAGCACCGGGTCCTGACGGCAAGCGACGAGGAAGCTGTGACGCTCGTCGAAACCGTCGTGATAACGCCCGAGAATGGTCGCCAGGTCGAAGCGGAAACCGTCGACGTGCATCTCGCTGGCCCAGTAGCGCAGCGAGTCGGTGACCATCTGCAGCACGCACGGGTGGCTCAGGTCGAGGGTGTT
>Ga0308159_1000751_pt1 | contig 61768 bp, 59 predicted proteins | sample PhyCR1_FD_201040 | JGI IMG/M metagenome (GOLD analysis project Ga0308159, IMG submission 201040) | Phyllosphere microbial communities from UC Gill Tract Community Farm, Albany, California, United States - DLSLC.R1 | ecosystem: Host-associated > Plants > Phyllosphere > Unclassified | place: USA...
CTGACGCTGCGCGACGGCCTGAAGTGGCATGACGGCGAGCGCGTGCTGGCGCGGGATTGCGTGGCCAGCATCCGCCGCTGGGGCGCGCGCGACCCCTTCGGCCAGGCCCTGCTGGCGGTGACGGACGAGCTCTCCGCCCCCGATGACAAGACCATCCAATTCCGCCTGAAGCGCCCCTTCCCGCTGCTGCCCGAGGCGCTGGGCAAGCTGCCGCCGCTACTGCCGGTGATGATGCCGGAACGCCTGGCCAAGACCGACCCGTTCACCCAGGTGACGGAGATGGTCGGCTCCGGCCCCTTCCGCTTCGTGGCGGGGGAGCGCGTCTCCGGCGCCCGCGTCGTCTACGAGAAGTTCCAGGACTACGTGCCCCGTTCCTCCGGCACCGCGGACGGCACGGCGGGGCCCAAGGTCGTGCACGTGGACCGGGTGGAATGGACCACCATCCCGGACGCCTCCACCGCCGCCGCCGCCATGCAGGCCGGCGAGCATGACTGGCTGGAATTCGCCGCCAACGACATGATCCCGCTGTTGAAGCGCATGCGCGGCGTGAAGGTGGCGGTGCAGGAACAGGCCGGCATGATGTGCTTCATGCGGCTGAACCACCTGCAGCCGCCCTTCAACAACCCCGCCATCCGCCGCGCCCTGCTGGGCGCCGTGGACCAGGGCGACTTCATGATGGCCGTGGCCGGCGAGGACAAGGCGATGTGGCATGCGCCGGTCGGCTTCTTCACCCCGGGCTCGCCCATGGCCAATGACGAGGGCCTTGGCGTGTTTCAGGGCCCGCGCGACTACGCCAAGGTGAAGCGGGACCTGGAAGCCGCCGGCTACAAGGGCGAGAAAGTGGTGCTGCTGGGCGCCACGGACCCCACCTTCATCCTCGGCCTCAGCGAAGTGGCGGCGGACATGCTGCGCAAATGCGGCCTGAACGTCGACTACCAGCTCTCCGACTGGGGTACGCTGACCGCACGGCGCTCCAGCAAGGAGACGGTCGAGAAGGGTGGCTGGAGCTGCTACATGACCGCGCTGACCGGCGTGGACACCGCCAACCCCGCCCTCAGCGCACCGCTGCGCGGCAACGGCGCTCAGGCGATGGCCGGCTGGCCGGACCTGCCCCAGGTGGAATCGCTGGTGGGCGAATGGTTCTCCGCCGAAGGCCTGCCCGCCCAGCAGGCCCTGGCCCGGCGCCTGCAAACCCAGGCCTTCCAGGACGTGCCGTACATCCCCACCGGCCAGTTCCTGCAGGCCGCCGCCTACCGCTCCTCGCTGGAAGGGGTGCTGCGCGGCTTCCCGCTGTTCTGGAACGTACGCAAGGGCTGACCGTCGCGCTCCACGCCTGGCCGGGGGGGGAGTAGAAGGCCGGGGAAGGAATTCCCCGGACCCCTTCTTTCTTTCCGAGTTTGCCGGCGTGGCTGTTGAGGGATTGTCTTGCTTAAGACGCAGCCCGGCCCGCCGATAACCAACGGTTATCAAGCGACGTCAAAGCAGAATTCGTCTTGCCCGCGCCCAGGCCACATCATGCCGCCCGACAAGGCAGAAGGACGGATGTGGCATGGCATGGCGCGTGGGCGTTGATATTGGCGGCACATTCGCGGATTTCGCGGCGCTGGATACCGAAACCGGCCGGATGCAGACGCTGAAGGTGCTGACCACTCCCGGCGCGCCCGGCCAGGATGTCGGCGCCGGCCTGGCACGGCTGGTGGAAGCAGGGCTGCAGCCCGCGCAGGTGGAGCGCTTCGTGCACGGCACCACCGTGGGCGTGAACACCATCATCCAGCGCCGGGGCGCCGGGCTGGCGCTGTTCACCACAGCCGGCTTCACCGACGTGCTGGAACTGGCCCGGCTGCGCATGCCCGACCCCTACAGCCTGTTCTGCGAGCGGCCCGAGCCGCTGGTGCCGCGCGAGCATGTCTTCCCCTTCGAGGAACGCATGGATGCGGAGGGCTCGACCGTTACGCCGCCCGGCCGCGCCTCGGTGCAAGCCGCCGTCACCGCGGCCCAGTTGGCGGGCTGTGCCGGCATCGTCGTCTCCTTCCTGCACGCCTGGCGCAACCCGGCGCATGAGGAGCAGGTGGCGGCGATGATCGCCGAGCTGGCACCGGAACTGTTCGTGTTCCGCGGCAGCGAAGTCTGGCCCGCCATCCGCGAGTATGAGCGTACCACCACGGCGGTGCTGAATGCCTATGTCCACCCGCGCATCGACGCGTATCTGGAGCGGGTGGAAGCGCAACTCGCCGCCGCATCCATCGCCGCGCCGCTGCTGCTGACCACCTCCGCCGGCGGGACCATGACGGCGCAGCGTGGGCGGCGGGATTGCGTCGGCATGCTGCTCTCCGGCACCGCATCCGGCGTCGTCGGCGCCGGCGTGGTGGCGCGTGCTGCGCGCGTACCGGCGGTGCTGACCCTCGATATCGGCGGCACCAGTGCCGATGTGGCGCTGCTGATCGACGGTAGCCCGGCCTTCGGCACCGGCCACGCGATCGGCGAATTTCCGCTGGCCATCCCGACCGTCGCCGTCGTCTCCTCCGGCCAGGGTGGCGGCTCCATCGCGCGCATCGATGCGCTGGGCGTGTTGCAGGTTGGGCCGGAAAGCGCCGGCTCCACCCCTGGCCCGGCCTGCTTCGGCCGTGGTGGGCAGAACCCCACCGTGACCGACGCGGCGTTGCTCTGCGGCATCCTGGGCCAGGGCGAACTGGGCTTCGGCGCCATCGCGCCGGACAAGGCGCTCTCCGAGGCCGCCATCGCCCCGATCGCCGCTGCGTTGGGCAGCGACGCGGCCACTGCGGCGGAAGGCGTGCTGCGCGTCGCCATCAGCGGCATGCTGGTCGAGATCGACAAGCTGCTCGCCCGTGCCGGCATCGGCGCCAGCGAGTTGACGCTGATGCCTTTCGGCGGTGCCGGCCCGATGCTGGGCGCCCTGCTGGCCGAGACCGCCGGCATCCGCCGCGTGCTGGTGCCACCCGTGCCGGGCACGCTCTGCGCCCTGGGCGCGCTGGCCGCCGACCTGCGGCGGGACACCATGCGCACCGTGCTGCTGCCGCTGGAGGATGCCGCCTGGGCACGCCTGGACGGCATCTTCCGCGAACTGGCCGACGAAGCCGCGAGCGCCCTGCGCGAGATGGGCGGGGATGGCGACGTGGACACCACCCTGGCCGCTGACCTGCGCTATCGCGGCCAGTCCTACGAACTGACGGTGCCGGTGCCCGCCGCCGCGCTGGGCCAGGGCGTCGCTGGCCTCGCCGCGCTGTTCCACGCCGCACATGAGGAAAGCTTCGGCCATAGCGACCCGGACGCGCCGGTGGAGGTGGTGAGCCTGCGCGCCGCCGCCCGCCGCCCGGCCCCGCCGCTGCCCATGCCGCGCCAGACGCTGGAGCCGCACGAGGCCACGCCGGAAGCCACCATCCGCCTGCGCCTGGATGGCGCCTGGCGCGAGGCCGGGTTGCACCGCCGCACCGCGCTGCGGCCGGGTGGCCGCTTCGCCGGCCCCGCCATCGTCACGCAATCCGACTGCACCGTGCTGGTCCCCGGCGGCTGGACCGCCACCACCGACGAACTCGGCAACCTTGTGATGGAGCACGCCTGATGCGCACCGATCCCGTGACCCTGCAAGTGCTGCGCAACCACTGCCGCGCCGCCGCCGAGAGCATGGCGACGACGCTCTACCGCACCGCGCACTCCACCTTCGTCAAGGAGACGGAGGATTTCACCATCCAGTTGCTCGACGCCCACGGCAAGACCTGCGCCGTGCCGCTGGATCTCGGCGCCACCTGGTATCCGGGCGTGGACTACGAGGCCGCCATCGGCCTGGTGCCGGGCGGCTACGAGCCCGGCGACATCGCCATGACCAGCGATCCATATTCCGGCTACCTCTCCACCCACTCGCCCGACACCAACATGTGGAAGCCGGTCTTCCATGAGGGCGAGATCATCGCCTTCGCCGGCGGCCACATCCACAATGTCGATGTCGGCGGCGCCGTGCCCGCCAGCCTCTCCCGCACCCTGACGGAAGTGCACCAGGAAGGGCTGCGCGTCCCGCCCAGCAAGCTCTACCGCGCCGGGCAGCTAGACGAGACACTGCTGCGCACGATGATGATCAATGTGCGCGTGCCGGAGCAGAACTGGGGCGACCTGAAGGCGCTGGTCGCCGCCGTGAATACCGGCGAGCGCCGCATCCTGGACCTGGTGCGCCGCTTCGGCGTGGAGACGCTGAAGGACGGCCTGGCGGACCTGCTGGACTATGGCGAGGCACAGGCCCGCGCCGTGCTCGCCAGCCTGCCCGACGGCACCTACCACTTCGCCGATTACTGCGATGAGGACGGCGTGGGCGGGGACCCGCTGCGCCTGAAGGTGGCACTGCGCATCCACGGCGATTCCGCCGAGCTGGACTTCACTGGCACGGACCCGCAGACGCTGTGCTCGATGAACGTGCCGACCGGCGGGCATGCGCGCCACTCGCTCATCCTGGTCGGCGTGTACTACGTGCTCTCGGCCCTCTCGCCGAAGATCACGCTGAACTTCGGCACCACGAGGCCCTTCACCTGCATCCTGCCGGAGGGCAGCGTGGTGAACCCGGTGCACCCTGCCGCCGTGGGCATGCGCAGCCTCACCTGCGCCCGCCTTCGCAGCCTGGTGTTCGGCGTATTCGCCCAGGCGGCGCCGGAGCGGCTACCGGCGGCGCCCGCCGGCTCTTCCTCCATCATCAACCTGGCGGCCGAGCATCCGCGCACTGGCCGCCGCGTCATCGCCGCCGTGGCGCCGATCGTCGGCGGCGGCGGCGGCATGCCGCACCGGGACGGCACCGATGGCTCCGGCGCCGATGCCGCCTACCTGAAGAACAGCCCGATCGAGATCACGGAATCCGAGGCGCCGGTTCGTATCCTGCGCTACGGCCTGATGTCGGATACCGGTGGCCCCGGCGCGCATCGCGGCGGCCTGGCCACGGTGCTGGAATTCACCACCGACGCCCCCAATGCCACCGTCACCGCCCGCAACCGGGACCGCTCCATCTTCCAGCCCTGGGGCATCCTCGGCGGCAAGCCCGGCGCCGCCAGCACCTTTACTCTTAACCCCGGTACGGCGCGCGAACACGATCTCCGCAACACGGATCTCCTGGAAGTCGCGCCCGGCGATGTGGTGCGCATCGTCTCCCCCGGCGGCGGTGGCCGTGGCGACCCGGCGACGCGCGACCCCACCGCCGTACTGCGGGACGTGCGCGCCGGCCGGCTGACGGTCGCGGCGGCGGAGCGGGACTACGCCGTCTCCATCCGCGACAACGCGGTGGATGAAGCAACCACCGCTACCCTTCGCGCCGCCCGGCAGCCGCGTGAGGGCTTCGATGGCGGCGAAGCCCGCCGTGGCCACGAGGCACGCTGGAACGCCAAGGCCTATGCCGCGCTCGGCGAAGCACTGGCTCGCGTACCGATCAGCCGCCGCGGCTGGCTAAAGCGCCGGCTGTTCGCCGCGGTGCGCGCGGCACCGGAGCAGGCGCCGGAAGCGGTGATCGCCGCAGCGTCTGTCTGAAGGAAGCAAGGCTGGGGAAGGAATTCCCCGGACCCCTTCTTTTCTTTCTGCGAGTCTGGTGGCCGTGGCAGCCGTCGGCCCTTCCGCACCCGAGCCAGGGCTGCGCACGCAGCCTGCGCTGCAGAGCTAAACTCCTACTGCCCGCGCCCGCTGGCGCTGCCCCACACCACCAAGCCCCTTCTCGAACTCGAAAAAAGAAAAGAAGGGGTCCGGGGAATTCTTTCCCCGGCCTTCCCCCGCCCTATCATGCACGCCATGAACGCCCGAGACATCGAGATCTTCCGTGCCGTGATGCAGAACCGCACGCTGCACGCGGCGGCGGAGGTGCTGCATGTGTCCCAGCCCGCGCTCTCCAAGGCGCTGCGGCATTGCGAGGACCGGCTGGGCTTCCAGTTGTTCCGCCGCCTCGCCGGCCGGCTGGTACCGACGGCCGAGGCGCAGACGCTGTTGCCGGAGGCCGAGCGGCTTTACCAGGAGCTGCAGGGCTTCAAGGCCTTTGCGCGGGACCTGGGCGGCCATGGCGGCGGGCTGCTGCGGCTGGGCGCTACGTCTTCCCTGGCGGTCTCGGTGGTGCCGGCGGCGGTGGCGGCCTTGCGGCGGGAACGGCCGGCGGCGCGGCTGACGGTGCAGTTGCTGCCGGTGCGGGAGTTGGGGGAAGCGCTGCTGGCCCGCCGGCTGGATGTCGGCCTGGCACTGACGCCGATGGCGCTGCCGGGGCTGGAGACGGTCTCGCTGGGCAGCGTTGCCTGCATCGTGCTGCTGCCGGCGGGGCATCCTTTGGCGGCGAAGCCGGTGCTGACCCCGTCCCTGCTGGCGGGGGAGCCGGAAGTCGGCTTTGCCGGCTGGCTGGATTTTGGCCACAGCCTGGACCTTGCCTTCCGGCAGGAGGGCGTGGAACGGCTCCCGGCGGTGGAAGTCGGCACCACCGTCAGCGCCGTGGCGATGGTGCAGGAAGGCGTCGGCTACGCCATCGTCGACGGGCTGGCGAAGCGGCGCCTGCCGCCCGGTGTGGTGGCGCGCCCCTTCCTGCCGGAAGTGCGGCGGGGCGTCTTGATGTCCCGCAGCCAGGCGATGGGAACCTCCGCCCTGCTGGACCGGCTGGGCGAGATCCTCACTGTTCTCTGCGCCGATCCCGCCGCACCAGTGTAAGGCCGGGCTAGTCGGCGCTGGCGCCGCTCGCCTTCACCAGCGGCACCCAGTAGTCGATCTCCTGGCGCAGGAACGCGGCGAACTTCGCCGGCGTGTAGCCCGGCATGGGCGGCAGGCCGACCTCGTTCTCCAACCGGCTGGCAATGGCGCGGTCGGTCAGCGTCGTCTCGGTCGCCTGCGCCAGCTTGTCGATGATCGGCTGCGGCGTGCCGGCGGGGGCGAAGATGCCGAACCAGGAATAAGCCTTGTAGCCGGGTAGCCCGGCTTCGGCGCTGGTGGGCACGTTCGGCAGGATGGAGGAGCGCTGCTCGGTTGCCATTACCAGCGGCACCAGGGCACCGCTTTCCACATGCGGCTTCATCAGCCCCGGCACGTCGGCGGTGAAGTCGATGACGCCGGCCAGCAGGTCATTGAACACCGGGCCGCTGCCGCGGTAGGGCACATGCACCGCGCTGGTGCCGGTCTGCTGCAGCAGCGCGACGCAGGAGATGTGGCCGGAAGCGCCGTTGCCCGCGCTGCCATAGGTTAGCTGGCCCGGCTTGCTCTTCAGCAGCGCGATGAATTCCTGCAGCGTCGAAACGCCAAGGCCCTTGCGCACCACGATGCCGATCGGCGCCAGCACCGTCGGTGCCACCGGCATCAGGTCCTTCACCGGGTCGTAGGACAGGTTCTTGTACAACCCCATGGCGAGCGCGGTGGTGGACAACCCGCTGATGGCGAAGCTGTAGCCATCGGGAGCCGACTTGGCGATGTTGTCCACGCCCAGCGTGCCGCCGGCACCGGGCCGGTTCTCGATCACGATGGGCTGGCCGAGCAGTTCGGAAAGCTTCTGTGCGACCACGCGGCTGCTGAGGTCGGTGGCACCGCCGGCGGCGAAGGGCACCACCATGCGCACCGGCCGCGTGGGCCAGGCGGCCTGCGCGGCAGCGGGGCGCACCAGGGCCGGCAGCGCCAGCAAGGCGGGTGCCGTGGCCAGCAGCGTGCGGCGGGGCAGGCGCAGCGTGGGAGAGCGGGGCATTCACGGAACTCCGATGCTTGAGGGACGGGGCGGGCTTCCCGGCAGCGCCAGGGCGGCCTCGATACGCGCGGCCTCCTGGCGTGCCAGGCCGAGAAAGGCGTGCCGAGCCGTCTGGTCATGGCGGCTGGCGATGAAGTTCATGGCGATGGCCGCGGTGACGTTGTGGCCGGCCGGGCGGATGGCGACGCTGAGCACGGCGAGGCCCGAGATCAGCGAATCCTCGCTCAGCAGGTAGCCATCTTGCTGGATCTGCTGCACGCGCCGCCGCACCTGGACGCCGCTAGTGCCGAACTGGGGATAGCGCGCGCCATTGGCGGCCAGCACTTCCTCGATCTCGGCCGCTGGCTGGCTGGCCAGGATGGCGGCACTGCCGGCACCGACGCCCAGCGGGATCAGCCCGCCCACGCCGTGGGTGAGGCTTTCGATGACATAGGCGCCTTCCTGGCGGTCCACCACCACGGCGTTGAGGCCGCTGCGGACGATGAGGAAGGTAGTCTCCCCGGTTTCGCCGGTGAGGCGCGTGAGGGCGGGACGGCACAGCCGCCGCAGCCCGGTGCCCTCCGCCGCCTGCCCCGCCAGCCCGATCAGCGCGGTGCCCAGGCGGTAGCGCCGCCCACCTTCCACCCGTTCCACCCAGCCGTGGTGCTCCAGTGCCGCCAGCAGGCGGTGGGCGGTGGAGGCGCTGAGGCCAAGCCCGGCCGCGAGGCGGGAGAGCTGGGCGCCGCCCTCGCCGGCCTCGCCCAGCAACCCCAGCATGCCGACGACGCGGTCCAGCACCTGGATACCGGACTCGGCCGGGTCCGGCGGGGCCGGGACTTGGGTGGGATCAGCGCTCATGCCAGACAGCCTAGATGTGTTCACGGTCCCGCGACAATTCCATAATGCGGAAAATTTATAGGAATTTTTCTGTCTTTCGGAAAAACTGCCGGCTGGATAACCTGTGCTGCCCACCAACCGGGCAGGTTCGGGGAACAGATTCGTGCGACTGGTACGTTTGGCCGATCAGGATCGGCCCGAGATCACCCTCTGCTTCGAGGGCGCGGACTGCACCGCCCGGGAAGGCGACACGCTGTTGACGGCCCTGCTGGCCGGCCCCGCTGGCTTCCTGCGCCAAAGCGAATTCGAGGACGGGCCGCGCGCCGGATTTTGCCTGATGGGTGCCTGCCAGGATTGCCGAGTGGTGGTGGAAGGCCAGGGGCGGGTGCGCGCCTGCACCACGCCCTGCACCGCCGGCATGCGGGTGCGCCGGGCATGAGGGTCGCGGTGGTCGGCGCCGGACCGGCCGGGGTCCGGGCGGTGGAGCAACTGGTGCGGGTCGGGCTGCGCCCGCTGTGGCTGGACGAGGCGCCGGATGGCGGCGGCCGCATCTACCAGCGCCCGCCCGCCGGCTTTCGCCGTGGCGCGGCTGCGCTCTACGGGCTGGAGGCGAAGCGCGCCCAGGCACTGCACGCGGCACTGGATGCGGCGAAGCCGGCCGCCGAGTGGCGGCCTGATACGCTGGTCTGGGATGTCACCTGGGCCGAGAAGCGGCTGCACCTGCTGCACCAGGGGCGGGCAGAAGCGGTAGAGGTGGATGCCGCCATCCTGTGCACCGGTGCCATGGATCGCGTGGTGCCGCTGCCGGGCTGGACGCGCCCGGGCGTCACCACGCTGGGCGGGGCACAGATCGCGCTGAAGGCGCAAGGCTGCGCCATCGGGCACAGGGTGGTGTTCCTGGGCAGCGGGCCGCTGCTGTGGCTGGTGGCCTACCAGTACATGAAGGCAGGGGCCGGCGTGGCGGCCGTGCTGGACACCACCGGCTTCCGCCGCAAGCTGGGCGCCCTGGCCGGTGCGCCACACGACCCGGTGACGCTGGCCAAGGGCCTGTATTACGTGGCGCGGCTGCGCGCCGCCGGCGTGATGGTGGCGGAGGGCATCACCCCCCTGGCTATCGAGGGCGAACAGCCCGACGCCGTCTCTGCCCTGCGCTGGCGCGATGCGGCGGGACGGGAGCACAGCACCGCCTGCGACGCGGTCGGCCTCGGCTGGGGCGTGCGGCCGGAATTGCAACTGGCGGACCTGGCCGGTGTGCCGATCGGATTCGACGCCGTGCAGCATAACTGGGTGCCACAGCGGGATGCGCTGGGGCGCACCCCGGTGCCCGGCCTGTACGTGGCGGGCGACGGTGCCGGCATTGGTGGCGCGGTGGTGGCGGAAATGGCAGGCGCCTGCGCCGCGCAGGCATGTCTGGAAGATGCCGGGCTGCTGGTTGACCAGAAGCTGGTGAACCGGCTGCAACGCCGGCTGCGGCGGCAGGCCCGCTTCCGCGCGGCGCTGGAGCGTGCCTTCCCCTTCCCCACCGCCCTGGCCGCCGCCATGCCGAATGAGACGATCCTTTGCCGCTGCGAGGCCGTGACGGCGGGCGAACTGCGCGCGGCTGCCGCGCCGGAAGGCCCGCACGGCACGGCGCCGGAGGTGAACCGCGCCAAAGCCTTCACCCGCATCGGCATGGGCCGCTGCCAGGGCCGCGTCTGCGGCGCCGCCGCGGCGGAGGTGCTGGCAGCGCAGTTGGGCACGGATACCACTGGCATCGGCCGCCTGCGCGGCCAGGCGCCGGTGAAGCCGCTGCCCATGCCGGCATGGCAGGGAGAGAGCGCGTGAGCCACAGCGCGGATGTCATCATCATCGGCGGTGGCGGCGCCGGCTGCTCGGCGGCGCTGCACCTCGCCTGGCGCGGCGCCCGCGTCATCCTGCTGGAACGCGGGTTGGTGGGCAGCCAGGCCTCCGGCGCCAATTACGGCGGCGTGCGCCAGCAGGGGCGCCACGCGGCCGAGCTGCCACTGGCCCGCCGCGCCCACGGCATCTGGCGCAGTTTGCCGGAACTCATCGGCACCGACTGCGAATTCGCTGAGACCGGGCACCTGAAGCTGGCGCGCACCGAGGCCGAAGCAGCCGAGCTCTACGCCTATCTGGACACGGCCCGCGCCCATGGCCTGCCGCTGGAGATGCTGGAAGGCGCCGCCTTGCGCGAGCGCTACCCCTGGCTGGGCGCGGATGCCGTCGCGGCTTCCTTCGCCCCGCAGGACGGTTCCGCCAATCCACGCCTGCTCTCCCCTGCCCTGGCGCGCGCGGCGCGGCAGGCGGGGGCGACCATCCTGGAGCAGACCGCCGTCACCGCCTGCCGGCGCGAAGCGGGGCACTTCGTCGTCGAAGCCGGCGGCATCCGCTACAGCGCGGACCGGCTGGTGAACACGGCGGGCTTCTGGGGCGGCCAGGTGGCCGCATGGTTCGGGGAGACGGTGCCGATCCGCCACCACACGCCCAACATGCTGGTGACGGAGCCTGTGCGCTACTTCATCCGCCCCAATCTGGGCGTGGTGGGCGGCAACGTGTATTTGCGGCAGATCCCGCGCGGCAACATCATCATCGGCGGCGGTTATGGCAGTGGCGACCCCACCGTGCCGATGTCCCGCCCCGACCCTGTGGTGACGCTGCGGGCCATGCAGCGGGCCGCCGCGCTGGTGCCGCAATTGGCGGATGTCAGCGTCATCCGGAGCTGGAGCGGCATCGACGGCATCATGCCGGACCGCCTGCCGGTGGTGGGCCCCAGCGCCACGACGCCGGGCCTGCTGCATGCCTTCGGCTTTTCCGGCCACGGCTTCCAACTGGGCCCGGCGGTCGGCACGGTGCTGTGCGAGCTGGCGCTGGACGGGCGGACGGAGACCGCGCTGGATGGCCTCTCCATCCAGCGCTTCGCCCGCGCGTAGCGCCTGGGCTCAGCGGCGGTACTGCTCGTCCGAGACCTGTTCCATCCAGGTCGCCACCTGCCCGTCCACCTGCTCGGTCAGCGCGATATGCGTCATGCCGGTGGTTGCGGCGGCGCCGTGCCAGTGCTTCACGCCGGGTGGAATCCACACCACGTCGCCGGGCCGCATCTCCTCCACCGCGCCGCCTTCACGCTGGATCCAGCCAATGCCGGACGTGACCACCAGAACCTGGCCAACCGGATGCGTGTGCCAGGCGGACCTCGCACCGGGCTCGAAGGTCACATGGCCGCCGGTGATGCGGGACGGCGCGGTGGCGGGGAACATCGGGTCCACCCGCACGGTACCGGTGAAGTAATCCGCCGGTCCCCTGACCGATGGCTGCGCGCCGGCACGGCTGATGCGCAGATCTGCCTGGCTTTGCGTAGCCGCTGCCGGCGTGCCCGCCTGGGCAAGCATCAGGTTGCCGGCGCCGGCAACCGTGGGCGCTACAAGGGTGAGCGCCACGGCGATGGTTGCAAGTCGCGTCATGTCGTTGCTCCTAACAGGGTTGGGTTCAGTTGGTGCGGCTTTCGAAGACGCTCTTGACCACGGGCACGGCCGAGAAAGCGTTGGGCCAGCCTGCATAGAAGGCGAGATGCGCGACGACTTCCGACGCCTCCGCCCGGGTCAGGCCGTTATCCATCGCCCGGTTCAGGTGGAAGGGAATCTGCGCCACCTGCCCGGATGCGATCAGCGCGCTGACGGTGACGAGGCTGCGGTCCCGCGGCGCCAGGTCCGGGCGGAGCCATAGGTCCTGGAACAGCGTGTCCGTGGTGAACTGGTCGAGGCCCGGGGCCACGGGGCGGACATCGCGGGCGACGGTAGCGGCGCGCTGCGCCTCGGCAGCCTGGTCCAGCGGCAACAGCTCGGGCTGCGCGGCGGGCAGTTGGTCGGCGCCGATGCCGCGCGTGGCGAAGACCTGCCGCGTGGCCGTGACGGCCGACATGGCATTCGCCCAGCCGGAGTAAAAGGCCAGATGCGTGATGAGGCCGGAGATCTCACCCGGCTTCACGCCGCTATCCAGCGCCAGCCCCAGGTAGCGCGGCAACTCGGCGGGCTGGTTGCGGGCGACCAGCACGGAAAGCGTGACGATGCTGCGGTCCCGTGCCGAAAGATCCGGGCGGCGCCACAAATTGCCGAAGACCGTCCCTTGCTCGTAGCGCTCCAGCGCCGGCGCCACCGCCCGCACATCGTCACGCGCCGGCAGCGTGGCGCCCGCTTCCGGCGTCGCCGATGCCTGGGTCACGGAGGCGCCGCCGAGGGCGCAGGACATCAGCACGGTCGCGAGAATCTTCATGGGTTTTCCTTCCATCTTGGTGGGTGGCAAGGCCGGCAGGTCACGCCCGCGCAGCAGGCAGGGTGCGCAGCGGCGGGGTGCCATGCGCTTCGTCGCTGCGGGGATCGGGCGGTTTAAGCGGCGCCGTGTCGTCGGCGCGGCGTGTCAGAGCGGATTGTAGCCGGGCTTCTTGTAAAGCGTGTCCGGCTTGCCAAGGATGTCCGGCCGGTACACCGCTTCGGCCCATGCATCCTTCTGCACGTCCTCGATGCTGACGGAGACAGCATCCTCGCCATTGCCGGTGGTCGCGATGATGGCCTGGCACACGGCCTCGGCGATCCGCGCCTTCTGCGGCTCGGACCGGCCGGCGAGGAGCTTGACGATGACGTGGGGCATGATGGCGGTTCCCGCTCCGCAGGCACCGCCGGCGCAATGCCGGCGATGCGTCACACAGTTGATAAAGGCGCCTGGCTCAGCGCGTGTACTGCGCGTCCGTCACATGCTCCAGCCAGTCGACCGGGGAGCCGTTGAGCTTCTCTTGGATGGCGATGTGGCTCATCGCCGTCGTCGCCGTGGCCCCGTGCCAGTGCTTCTCGCCCGGCGGGAACCAGACGACGTCGCCAGGCCGGATTTCCTCGACCGGCCCGCCCTCCCGCTGCACCCAGCCGCAGCCGGCGGTGACGAACAGCGTCTGGCCGAGCGGATGCGTGTGCCAGGCGGTGCGTGCCCCAGGCTCGAACGTCACCAGTGCGCCGGCGACGCGCGCCGGGTCGGGCGGACTGAACAGTGGGTCGATACGGACAGTGCCGGTAAAGTAGTCGGCCGGTCCCTTGGCGGAGGGCTCGGTACCGGGGCGCTTGATGTCCATCGCAATGCTCCATGACGTCCGCGTGGCCCTGGAAGCAGGCCGCGCCGTGTTCCTGTCCATCAGGTAAGGGGTGGATGGGTCTGGGATTAGGCCGTAAACCCGGGATGAACTTTGAAGGAAGGCTTCATAATGGCCGGTGCCAACCTCAATGATTTGAAGGCATTGCTGGCCGTGGCGCGGGAGCGGAGCTTCACCGGGGCCGCTGCGAAGCTCGGTGTCTCGCCCTCCGCGCTCAGCCAGACGGTGCGGGAATTGGAAGCCCGCCTCGGCCTGCGGCTGCTGACGCGGACAACGCGCAGCGTGGCGCCGACCGAGGCCGGGGAGCGGCTGCTGCGCACTGTGGGCCCGCGCCTTGCCGAGATCGAGGAAGAACTGGCCGCCCTGGGCGAGCTGCGGGAAAAGCCGGCCGGCACCATCCGCGTTTCCGCCACCGAGAATGCCGCCACCTCGGCGCTGATGCCGGTACTGGAACGCCTCCTGCCGGCCTACCCGGATATCAAGGTGGAGATCGTCGTCGATTACGGCCTGACCGACATCGCCGCCGAGCAGTGCGACGCCGGCATCCGCACCGGGGAGACACTGGCGAAGGGGATGATCGCGGTGCCGATCAGTCCGGAGATGCGGATGGCCGTGGTCGGCTCGCCCGCCTATTTCGCCACCCGGCCGCAGCCGCGCAAGCCGCAGGACCTGACGGCGCATAACTGCATCAACATCCGCCTGCCGAAGCATGGCGGGCTGTACGCCTGGGAGTTCGAGAAAGGCAAGAAGGAGATTCGGGTGCGGGTGGAGGGACAACTGGTGTTCAACAGCACCACGCTGATGCTGAACGCCGCGCTGGCCGGGCTCGGCCTGCTCTACCTGCCCGAACAGCAGGTGCAGGCCTTCATCGCCGATGGCAGGCTGGTACGGGTGCTCGCGGATTGGTGCGAGCCGTTCTCGGGCTACCACCTCTATTACCCCAGCCGCCGCCAGCCGACGCCGGCTTTCGCCATGCTGGTCGAGGCCCTGCGCTACCGGGGCTGACGGTGTGCGCTACGCGGTGGTGCCCTCGCTGCCGGACATGCGCTGTGGCGCGTAACGTGAATAGTATAGCGCCATCGGTACGCGTTTGGCATGCCCTATGCCTTCGCGTAGCAACGCGCTCATTCACCGGATGCGGCAGGCTTTATGCTGCATCGCGTTAAGTCCGGCGGTCGCTGGGAAACAATACGCCGTCAGCCCCGTTCAACCTGCAAGTGAAGCCTGGAGAAACCCATGCCGGGAAAAACCGATAAACGTCGCGGCGGTGCGACCGTGGCCATCATCATCGTGGCGATCGTGGTCGCTATCTTCGTCGGCTACAATGTTTGGTATGTAAGTGGTGAGGCTGAAGACGGCAGGCCACCCACGGCGCAGCATCGCTGACCGAGCGGGGCGGCCCTCACGCTCACCTCGTCAATCACGGGCATCGCCGCGTTGGCGATGGAAAGCCATGCGCCGGAGGCAGCGCGGGTACCGCCCCCGGCGCGTGGCCTGCTACCGGGCGGACAACCGGCTCAGTGCGCAGACAATGGCAACGGCGCTGGTGACGACGATGGCGTCCTCCACCAGGCCCGTGCGGGTCTGGCCGTAGCGCGGCATGGTGGCGAGCCGCGCGTGCAGCCCGGGATAGGAGGCAACCACCGCGGTCGTGCCGCCCACCGCACCAGCCAGCCAGCGCTGCCGGCGCGGCGCCAGCGCGGCGCCAGCAATGGCGGAGGCGATGAAGCGCGTGAACAGCCCGATCGGCACCGTGCGGTCCGGCGCTGACTTCATCTTGTCACCCGCCAGCTCGGCCGCCGCGATCGCGACCGTGGCGCCGGCGACCAGCGGGTGAGACAAGATCCGCGGGGCGCCATTGTCCCATGGCAGGTCTCCCCGCGCGGCGGCGACAGAGACGGCGGCCAGCGGCGTCATCCCACGTTGGCCGCCAACGAGACCCATCAGAAACGATGCGAGCATGTCTTGATCCTGAGGAAGCTGCCGGGAAAACTCGCGCCACCACACCGAGGTTTCGTACCGGTGCGGTCGGAGCCGGCCCCGCTGCCGGACGGAACATGGCCGTCGCGTCATCTGAGAGCGTGACCGCGCGCGGCAAGACGTGGCACGGTGGCGCACAACTGCTGAAGGCCGTGCCGATGTCGGACCATCCGCTCCCTGCCGAGAGCCTGCTTGCCCTGGCCGAACGCCACGTCAGAGACGGCGAAATGCGCGTGGAGAAGCAGCGCCGTATCCTGGAGGAAATGAGGCGCGACAACCATCCCCGCGCGGAGAAAATGGCACAGAAGCTGCTGGTGTCGCTGGAAAGGGCCCTGCAGAATTACCGGTCCCACCTTCAGGAACTGCGTGTCCCCCGTGGCCATTAGGCGTGGGGCCAGATAGCCTCGGCTCCAGGCTTGGCAATGGCCAAGCCACACCTTGAGACGCCGCTTCGCCTCCGTCTAAACGGAGTGGTGCTGTGCCGTGGCGATGGAAAAACCCCTGTGCTTCAAGACGACGACGCTCTCTCGCAGTACATCTCGCGGATGCGCTTCGCGACGATGTTGATGCAGGGCCACCGCGACCGTGCCCACGACCTGCGCCTCCAGATCGTCGAGACCCGGTCCCGCGCCTTCGAGGCGCGGATGATCGCCCAATCGCTCCGCGCACGCTTCCAGGAACTGTCCGCGCAACGCCGGGCACTGGCGCAGCCGTAGGAGGACGCCACGGCCACGCTCCACCCCATCCGCCGAATTTACGCGACGGTCTGCGTCACTGCCGCGACCACAGGCTTGCGATGCGCGGCAATGCAGGACACAACGCTGAGGACGACCAGCACGAAGGCAACGGTCTCCAGCACTTCCGGAAGGCGCTGCTCCCACAGGAAGCCGTAGATGAGGGCGAAGAGGGTCTCGAACAGGATCATCTGCCCCACCATCGTCAGCGGCAGCAGGCGGCTCATCCGGTTCCACAGCGCATTGCCGACGATGGAGGCCAGCACCGCCACGCCGAAGGACACGGCGGCGAAATGGGCCCAGGCCGTGCCATCCGGCCGGGAGGTGCTGAGCCAGAGCGCCACCGGGATCAGCATCACCGCCTGGGCGCCGGTTACCACGCCGGTCAGCAGGTTCCAGTCATGCACCGAGATCTGGTGCAGGCGCCCCAGCCAGCGGCTGTTGCCGACCGCATAGGTCGCCCAGGAGGCCAGCGCGCCGATCGCGCAGAGCAGGCCGGTAAGCTGCGCGGTGGCGGAACCGGAGGCGGGGGAGGCCAGCGCCTGCCAGCCGATGCAAACGGCCCCCACCGCGCAAAGCAGCAAGGACGGCACCAGCTTGCCAAGCGGCACCGCCCCCTGGTCCCGGCTGCCGACGATGGTGACCGCCACGGGCAGGAAGCCAATGACGAGCGAGGTCATGGCGATGCCGCCGATCTGCACGGCGCTGGAAAGCAGGATATAGTAGAGCGTGTTGCCCGCGAGGGCGAGCCAGGCCAGCGCCCACCATTCCCGCCGGCCAAGGCGCGCGGAGAGCGCCCGCCAGCGCGGCGCGATCAGCGCCACGGAGACCAAGCCGTAGCAGAGATAGCGGCCGATGGTGAGCTGGAGCGGGCTGAACTCCCGCACCAGTTCCGGTGCCAGGAAGACCAGGCCCCACAACGCGCCGGCGCCCATCCCGCACGCGATGCCCGCCAGTGTCTGCTTCCGCTCCGCCATGCGCCTCTCCCCGAATGGCGACGCTATAGCGGAGCGGAGACGCCCCGTCTTGGGCGGTTGGCCTCTCAGCCGGGGCGCATCCCCGGGTCACAAGGCCGGGCGCGCCTCAGGGCCGAGGCCGCACTCCTCCCTGGTCGTCCGTCAACGGCAACCCATCCCGCCGGTGTGCGGTACCGGACCGGCCTCCAAACACGCCCCCCGCCTGCAGGGCCCACCACACCAGCACCGGCTGCAAGGCCAGCCGGGAGCCGTGGTACCACCAGCCCAAGCCGGCGTGCAGGCCGGAGAGGTCGTCGATCGCGTGCTTGATGTTCGCCGGGAAGACGCACACGGCGTACAGGGCCAGCCCGATGCCGGCGGCGCGGCGCAGCCGGTGGGTCATCAGCCCGATGGCGCCCACGATCTCGCAGGCCCCGGTGGCAAGGACCACCAGGTGTGGATACGGCACCCACCCCGGCACGATCCGCAGGAAAGCCTCCGGTATGGCGAGGTGGAGAATGCCGGCCACGAGATAGGCCAGCGCCAGCACCGAGCGCCCGATCCGGCGCATCATTCAAGCGGCCTCCTGCCTTCGGTACCCTCGTAACCCGCCCAGTGGCCGGGCGGTGGCATCCCGGCCGTTCACAATCCGCCCCCCCCACCAAGCGGCCGGCGGCAGCACCTTGAGAGGGCCTGATCCGAAGGGTCGGTTTGCCGCCCGGTCGGTGCTAGGATGGGTGTCCCACAGGAGAGTGCCGCCCTTGATCGAACAATATGGCTGGACCGACGCGCTGCAGCTGGCGTTCGAGCCGCATGCACGCGCTGGCTACGTCCCCGGCCGTATCGTCGTCCAGCGGCGGGAGGCCCAACTGGTGGCCACGGAGGCCGGCACGCTGAGCGCCCGCCTCTCCGGCCGCCTGCGGCACGAGGCGCGGGAAGCCGGCTACCCCGCCGCCGGGGACTGGGTGGCGCTCTCGGTCAAGCCGGGCGAAGGGTCGGCCACCATGCATGCCGTGCTGCCGCGCCGCACCGCCTTCGTGCGCCGGGCAGCGGATAGCGTGCAGACCCTGCAGGTCATCGCCGCCAATATCGACGTCGTCTTCGTCGTCACTTCGATGAACGCCGATCTCAACCCACGCCGGCTGGAGCGCTTCCTGGCCGCAGCCTGGCAGAGCGGCGCACGGCCGGTGGTGGTGCTGACCAAGTCCGACCTGAGCGAGGACCCCGAAGGCCAGGCTGCCGAGATCGCCGCGATGGCGTCTGGCTGCCCGGTGGTCGCCGTCTCGGTGCGCCAGGGGGTTGGCCTGGACAGCCTGATGGAACACATCCTGCCGGGCGAGACCTGCGTGCTGATCGGTTCCTCCGGCGTCGGCAAATCCACCCTGGTGAATGCCCTGCTGGGGGAGGAGCGGATGGCGACGCAGGGCATCCGCGAAGCCGATGCACGCGGGCGGCACACCACCAGCTACCGGCAGCTCGTTCTGCTGCCTGGCGGAGGGCTCCTGCTCGACACGCCCGGCATCCGCGAAGTGGGGCTGGTCGACGCGGATGAGGGCCTGAACGCGGTGTTCGACGATATCGAGGAACTGGCGCAGAACTGCCGGTTCCGCGATTGCACCCATGGCAGCGAGCCGGGCTGCGCCGTGCGCGGTGCGCTGGAGGATGGCAGCCTCGACCCCAGCCGCTGGGCCCATTTCCAGAAGCTGAGCCAGGAAATGGCGGCCTCGGCGCAGACGAAGGGCCGGGCGGCGCAGGAGGCCGGGCGCCGCCGCCTGGCGGCACAGCAGCGCGTCTACCGGTCCACCAAGAAGGATCTGCGAAACAGCTGACCCCGGCGGCCACGGGACACGGTTGCCGCCCGCCCGGGTTAGCATGGACATCCTGCCGCGTCAGGCCATCAGCGACGTCGTGCCGCTCACGGAGTCCGACGGCATGGACGAGAGAGTCAGCGATCCGCAATAGGCGTTGGCCGCCACCTGATAGGTGCTCAACGGGCCCTGGTGCCCAACGCCATCCGCATCGGCATCGACGCCGCCGTCTATGGCCTCCAGCGTGCTTCCGCCTTCGGTCTTGTGCCTGCTGCTCAGACTTGGGCGCCCGGCGCCTGACCAGTTGCAGGCCGGTGACGAGTTCGGTGTAGCCCAGCACGCCCGCCATGGCAGGGACGTTAACAGCGCGCCGAAAAAATGATGAGAACGTGAGAATTCTGAGGCGCCGTGCTCCTGGCGTTTGCCGTGCTGGGCTGGAGCGGGCCTTCCGGCGATCAAGGTCCCCGCGCTACTCCTTCCACTTCATGCTGGAAAAGGTGACGTGAGCTTGGCCCTCCTCCCCCGCGCCTTCTTCGCCCGTCCCGCTGCCAGCGTGGCCTGGGACCTGATTGGCGCCACGCTGCTGGTGGACGGGGTCGGCGGCGTGATCGTGGAGACGGAGGCCTACGATCACGAAGATCCCGCATCGCATAGCTATGCCGGGCGGACCCCGCGCAACGCGGCGATGTTCGGCCCGCCGGGGCACGCTTATGTCTACCGCTCCTACGGCCTGCACTGGTGCCTGAACGTGGTCTGCGGCGCGCAGCCGCTGGGCGCCGCCGTCCTCATCAGGGCCTTGCAGCCGGTGGCCGGCATCGATGTCATGCAACAGCGGCGCGGGCAGACTGCGCCGACCCTGCTGTGCAGCGGACCGGGACGCCTGAGCCAGGCCCTGGGCGTCACCGGGGCGCAGGACGGCCTGCCGCTGGATGCCGCGCCCTTTACCCTCCTGGCCGGGCAGCCGGAGGGGCCGGTGGTCAGCGGGCCGCGCATCGGCATTACGCGCGGGACCGGGACGCTGTGGCGCTTCGGTCTTGGCGGCTCGGCCTTCCTTAGCCGCCGCTTCGCCGCGCTGCCGTGACGCGGCGCGTTCGTTAAGTGGCAGGCAGATGCAGGGGTTTTGCGCACGCTTCATGGGCCACGACACCACCATGGCGGCGCGCTTCATGCGCCACTGCGGAGCGGTTGGCCTAGGCGTATTTTGCTAGGGCGGGACGACGCATCCATCCAGCGCCGCGCCGATCTCGGCGGTGGAAAGCCAGCCGATCTCGGCGATGAATACGATGCGGGCGCGGGGCAGTCCGGACGGCGTCGGGCCGGATGGTGGCTTCATGGGCGCCAGCGTGGCGCGCCCGGCGGCCAGCTGGAACAGGAAGGGGCGGCCCGGTTGCCCCGCAGCCTCGAACACCCCCTTGGCCCGGGCCAGGCGCGGCGACAGGCGGCCGATCGCGGCCTGCAAGCGTGGCAAAGATAGCGGCGCATCGGCCGTCCAGCTCAGTGTCTCGAACCGGTCGGCATGCGGGCGGCGGCGGCCGGGGTCACGTGGCGGCAACGGGCGGCTGGGGTCGTCTGGCAACACCACCGCCAGCGGCACCTGGCCCTGCGGCGCTTCCACCACGATGGCAGAGGGGCGCTGGCGCGCAACGGCTTCGCGCACGCGTTGCTGGCCGGCGGCATCGGCAAGGTCGGTCTTGCTCAGCGCCACCACGTCGGCCATGCGCAGTTGGGCCAGCAGCAGCGGGTCCTCCAGCGCGGCGGGCGGGGCGCCCGCGTCCACCACGCACAGCACTGTCTCCAGCGGTGCTTCCCGCAGGATCACCGGGTCCAGCAGGTTGCGCACGATATCGGCGGGGTCGGCCACGCCGCTGGTCTCGATGACGATGGCCTCCGGCCGCGGGTCCCGCCGCAGGATATTGGCCAGGGTGCGCAGCAGGTCGCCTTCCAGCGTGCAGCAGATGCAGCCATTGGCCAGGCTGATCACCCCGTCGCTGGCGCCGGCGATCAGTTCCGCATCGATGTTGATGGCGCCGAAGTCGTTCACCACGGCGGCGATCCGGCGGCCGCCGGCCTCCGCCAGGATGTGGTTCACCACCGTGGTCTTGCCCGCCCCCAGGAAACCGGTGACGAGCAGGACCGGAACCGGCCCGTCGGCCATCAGCGGACGGAGGCGGGGCGGCGCACCGGCTTGCCGGGCCGGGCGGCCAGATCCAACACCCCGTCTGTGATCAGCGGCTGGCCGCTGACGATCAGGTGGCGCACCCCTTCCGCCGGGCGGTTCATCGCGGTGAACTCGGACCGGTCGGTCAGCGTCTCGTAGTCGAAGACCACGACATCGGCGTCCGAGCCCGGCTGCAGCCGCCCCTTGCCGAGCATAGCAGGGGTGCTGGCTTCCAGGATCTGCGCCGGGATCAGCGAGCATTTGCGGATGCCCTCGATCAGCGGCACCGTCTGCCGCTCCCGCACCCAGTGGCGGATGAAGCGGGTGAAGCAGCCGGCCGAGCGTGGGTGGGAGGTCGCTTCCTCCGGCAGCGGCCAGGCATCGCCGGTATAGGTGCTGCCGTCTGGCATGCTCCATGGCATCGCGTCGGAGGCGATGGCGCCTTCCGGATACAGCACCGCCATGTCCAGCAACTCGCGGTGCCGTTCGTTATGCTCGGTGTCCAGCACGTGCCACAGCACGAGCTGGGAAGGGTCCTCGGCCTGCGCCGCCAGCAGTTCCTCCCGGTCATGGAAGCGGTGGCCGTCCGTCACACGCTGCACGGAATCGTAGCCGAGGCCGTTGCGTGCCTCGAACTGCGGATCGCTGAAGAAATCGGCGGCGATGACGGTCGAGCCGGTGCCGTAGGGATAGGCCTCCACCGTGATCGGCAGGCCCTGCAGTTGCGCTTTCCGCACCAGCTCGTAGCAGCGGGCGATATCCGTCTTGCTGGAACTGTTGAAGTGGCAGATGTGCATGTGCGCACCGGTGGCGCCGGCATAGCCGATGAGGCGGATATAGGCTTCCGCCGCGCTCTTCGGGTCCATGCGCGCCATGTAGGCGACATGGGTGAAGGTCGGAACGTTGTGTGCCGCCGCCAGCTGGCACACCGAGGCCAATTCCTGCACCCCGGCGCCCGGCGCGTAGGCGTTGAGGATGCCGATGCCGATGCCGCCCTCGTTTAGCCCCTGGGCAATGCGGTCGAGGATGCCGTCCACCTCGGCGTCGGTCGCGATATTGTCCATCCAGCGGCGGTCGCGCATGGCGCGGCCAAAGGCTTCCAACGAGGACTCCTCGTTGCTGCCGACCATCGCGCCGATGCGGGCGAAGGCCCAGTTGGTGGCGGCGCCGTAGTTCAGCACCCGGCCATTCTCCGCCTGCCTCCGGTACCAGGACGCGACGGGCAGCACCCCGGCCTCGAGGTCGAGCGAGGTGGTGACGCCGTCGAAGGCCTGCATGCGGTCGGCGGGGATGGACTGGCCATGGGCGTGCAGGTCGATGAAGCCGGGCGCGACCACCAGGCCGGTGGCATCGATCACCCGCTCCGCCTCGCCCAGCCCGGTGCCGATGGCGGCGATCCGCCCATCCTGGACCACCACGTCCGCGACGGCATCCATGCCGCTCGCGGGGTCCACTACCCGGCCGCCGCTGATCACCAAGGCACCCATGTCGCTACTCCGCCTGCCAGAATCCGTATCATGCCGGGACAGGGGCAGCCGGAGGGCTTTGCCACCGGCCACGCGCGGCGCGGCTGCTGGCAGTAGAAGCCCATTCGCCGGGCGCCGCAATGGCACGGCGGCGCGAGCGCGGGGCCTGGTGATGCGATCTACGCTCATGCGGGCATCTGTTTGCCTTCGTCGCCGAGAGGGCTGCGGCGTTGCAGACAAGGCGCGCCAGTGGCCGATTCCCGGATGCATGGCCCTCGCCACCGCCCCGGGTTGGCATTTCTCTTCGCCATCGGGCATCACCCCCTCGCACGGAGGAGACCAGGATGCGGACCATGCCGAAGCTGAAGTTTCCCACGGGCAGCCTGCTGGCCGCCATGCTCGGCACGCAGGCGCCGGTCGATGTCCGGCGCGCCGCGCAGCGCCTGCGCGCAGAAGCCGCGCCCGCCCTGCTGGTCGATGACGGCATTGCCGGCCTGGCACACGGGTTGGCCGCCGCCGAGATCGCGCATTCGCCTGCCGTGCTGGATGCGCTGCCGCCGATCTTCTGGCTGGAAGCGCAGCAGGAGGGTGCGGAAGACGCGCGCGGGGCCGCTGGCTGGGTGGTGGAGAAGAAGGGCGGCGGCCTGGCCGCGCGCGGCTTCGCCATCGCCGCTGGCCGTGATGCCGTGCCGATGCCGCAGGGCACCGTGACGCTGCAATTCGGCCGGCGCGCACCAGCGGAGGACGCAGCGACCGCCTATGTCCGGGGCCTGGTCACCGCCATCAGCCTGCCCGAGATGTTCGCGCAGATGGGGGAAAGCTCCCCCGTCCTGCTGATGCCGGCCGAGACGTCCGACGAGGAGGCGGGCACCCTACGCGGCTTCCAGCTCTCCGTTGCGATTCCGCCGGACGCGGCGCCGGGCTGAGACTGCAAGCGCGGCGGGGCAACTGCATCGGCGCGGAGTAGCACGTACTCAAACAGCCGCCGTGCCACGATGATTGGCCAACACGCCCGTTGGAGCGGAGGACGGGCGCCTGTCAGGTCTGGCGGAAGTGCGGCAAGGTGCTGTTCTGCGCCGACGAAGCCGCCTTCCGTAGCGGTTACAACGGTATTCTGGCCTGAGCTTCGCCTGCCAATGAGGCCACGGGGACGCTCCCGGTGGCCGAGCTCACGGTGCGGCGACGCCCATCGCCGCGCCCACCTGCCGCACCATCCGCAACAGCCTCGGGCCGACGGCTTCCAGGCTGCGCGCTTCCACTGCGAAGCCGAAGGCGGAACAACTGAAGCTGAAGACACCGCCGCCGCGCGGATCGACGAAGGGCGCACCAATCGCGGCCACGTCGGCGCGCAACTGGCCGATGACGATGCAGAAGCCCGTCTGCTCCAGCTGAGCGAAGGAGGCCGCGATCGCGAATTCCTGCGCCGCCCAGTCGGGGCCGGCCAGATCCTGCAGGCGCCGCAGGGTTTCCTCCCGCCGCCGCGCCTCCATGGCGAACAGCGCCGCGTGGCCGAGCGCGGTGCGGGCGATCGGCAGCCGTGCGCCCATCTCGCTGGCCACCACCACCTGCCCGGCCTTCTGCGCCAGCTCGAAATGCAGCATCTCGTCGCCGACCGGCATGGCGAGGTCCACCGGCAGGTCCACCTCCTCGCTCAACGTCCGCATCAGCGGCGCGGCGATGCCGCGAATGTCCAGATGCGCCAGGCGCGCCAGCCCCAACCGCAACGCCGCCGGACCTAACTGCCAGCCCAGCCCCTCCACCCGCTCCAGGTAACCCAGCGCCGCCAGGCTCAGCGCGAGGCGGGAGAGAGTGGAGCGGGTGAGACCAAGATTTTCCGCCAGCACCAAGCCGGAGACGGGGCGGGCCGAGGCCGCCACGGCCTCCAGTATCTGGAAGCTCTTGCGGACGGTGGTGGGAATGATGTCGGCCGAGGTCATGCCGAAGGCTAGGTAACGCTCGCTACGAAGACAATCCTGTATTTTGGGATTGTATCCCGTATATTGACATCGGCGCTAAAGCATCATGTGCTCCGGTTCCGCCTGAGGCAGCGTGTCGCCCCTCGGCATCCGGGAGCATCTGCCATGAGCCGCATCCTCCACCGCAGCCTGCGCAAGGACCCGCTGCTGGCCGTCTCTGGCCAGGGGCTGATGGTGCAAGGGGCAACGGGCGCCCCGGTGATCGACGCCTCCGGCGGTGCGGCCGTCGCCTGCATCGGCCATGGCGACGAACGCGTGGTGCAGGCCATCACCGAGCAGGCGCGGCAACTTGCCTATGCGCACACCGTGTTCTTCACCTGCGCGGCGGCGGAGGAATTGGCGGATCTGCTGGTGGGGGAAACGCCAGGCGGGCTCAGTCACGCCTATTTCGTCTCCTCCGGCTCCGAGGCAATGGAGGCGGCGCTGAAGCTGGCGCGGCAGTACTTCCTGGAGATCGGCCAGCCCCAGCGGCACCGCTTCATCGCCCGGCGGCAGAGCTACCACGGCAACACGCTGGGCGCGCTCGGCCTCGGCGGCAATATGGCGCGGCGGGCGCCGTACGAGCCGATCCTGGCTGGCTGCTTCAGCCATGTCTCGGCCTGCTTCGCCTATCGCTTCCAGGGGCCGGGGGAAAGCGATGTGGACTATGTCGCCCGCCTCGCCGCCGAACTGGAGGCAGAGTTCCAGCGCCTGGGGCCCGACACCGTCGCCGCCTTCGTCGCCGAACCGATCGTCGGTGCCACCGCTGGCTGCGTCACCGCCCTGCCCGGCTACTTCCCCGCCATGCGCGCGGTATGCGACCGGCACGGCGCGCTGCTGATCCTGGACGAGGTGATGTGCGGCATGGGCCGTTCCGGCACGCTGCATGCGTGGGAGCAAGAAGGTGTCTCCCCGGATATCCAGACCATCGCCAAGGGGCTGGGCGGCGGCTACCAGCCGATTGGCGCCGTGTTGGCGCAAGGCAGGATCGTGCAGGCACTGGCGGAGGGCTCCGGTGCCTTCAAGCACGGCCACACCTATCAGGCACACCCGGTGGCCTGCGCGGCGGCGTTGGCCGTGCAGCGCATCATCCGCGATGACGGGTTGCTTGCCAATGTGCGGGCGATGGGCGAGCGGCTGGAAGCCGGGCTGCAGGAGCGCTTCGGCAACCACGCGCATGTCGGCGACATCCGCGGGCGCGGCCTGCTCTGGGCGCTGGAATTCGTCGAGGACCGCGCAAGCCGCCGCAGCTTCGACCCCGCCCGCAAGGTGAACGACGCGGTGAAGGACGCCGCCATGGCCGCCGGGATCATGATCTACCCGATGGGCGGCACCATCGATGGCGAGCGCGGCGACCACGTCATCATCGCCCCGCCCTACACGGCACGGCCGGAGGATATCGACCGGATCGTCGACCTTCTCGGCCGGGCGGTGGACACGGCGCTCGGCTAACCGGTGCGGGGCTGGCCGAAAGCGTTACTCCAGCGTCAACCGGCCGCGGACCTTGTTGGCCTTCCCGCCTAGCATGGGCAGGGCCTGCGCCGCCGGGTCGCCCTCAAACCGCATCTCGCGCAGCAGGACGACGGTGGCGTCGTTGATCTCGGCCTCTAGCTCGGCGGCGGCAGCGGCGGCATCGCCCCGGCGCAGCGCCTGCAGGATGGGGCCGTGCCGGTGCGCCGTCTCCTGCGGCCGGCCCATCAGCACCCACCGCGCCTCCCAGAACAACGGGCCGCGCCGCAGCCAAAGCGCCTCGATCATGCCGAGCAGCATCGGCGCGCCGGCCTGCCGATAGAGGGTGAACAGGAACTCGCGGTCCACGCGCAGGAAATGCTCCGGCTGGCCACTGCCGCGCACTTCGCCATGTTCGGCCAGCAGCGCCTCCAGCGCTTCCAGCGTGGCGTCATCCAGCCGCGCCGCCGCCAGCCGGATGGCCAGCGGCTCCAGCGACGCACGGATGCTGCTGAGTTCCAGGAAGGCGGCGCGGGTCAGGCGCGGCACGATGGCGGTGCCGGAGGGCAGCACGTCCACCGCCTGCTCGATCGCCAGCCGACGCAGCGCGGTGCGGGCCGGCATCGGGCTGGTGCCCAACGCCTCCGCGATGCGCCGGATGGAGAGCTTGTCCCCCGGGGCGAACACGCCGGCCACCAGCGCCTGCCGCAGCCGGCGATAGGCTTGTTCCTCCAGTGGCAATTCGGCGGAAGGCGGCTGGTCCGCTGTCGTCGTCATTGTCATGCCAGTAATTTTGTGATCACATTTCATGGCGAATCGAGATGCCGATAGCGTCCCTACCGTGGACACATACAGCGAGGTCAAACGCATGGCACCCCCAACCGTCACCGCCGGCACCCTGGCCCAGCCCGAGACGTTGCGGCGCAACAGCGACCTCGACAGCGCGGTGGCCGAGGCACGGGCGCGCTACACCAGCCGCCGCCCCGCCAGCGCGGCGCTGCACCAGAAGGCGGTGGAGGTGCTGCCGGGCGGCAATACCCGCTCCGTCCTCTCCTACGGCCCCTTCCCCACCGCCATGGAGCGGGGCGAGGATTGCCGGGTGTGGGACCTGGATGGGCAGGAATACCTGGACCTGTGCGGGGAATATACCGCCGGCCTGTTCGGCCATTCCGAACCGCGCATCCACGACGCGCTGCACGCGGTGCTGCGCCGTGGCACCAACCTGGCCGCCGTGGGCGCGGGCGAGGAACGGCTGGCCCGCCTGCTCTGCGGCCGCTTCCCATCCCTGCAGCAGGTGCGCTTCACCAATAGCGGCACGGAGGCGAACCTGATGGCGCTGACCGTGGCACGCGCCTTCACCGGGCGCGGCACCACGCTGGTGTTCCGCGGCGGCTACCACGGCGGCGTGCTGACCTTCCCGCTGAACGGCAGCAGCATGGCCACCCTGCCCCTGCCCTTCGTGCTGGCCGACTACAATGACAGCGAGGATGCCGCCGCCGTGGCGCGCGCGCATGCCGGCGACCTGGCGGCCATCATCGTCGAGCCGATGCAGGGCTCGGGCGGCTGCATCCCGGCGACGCCGGAGTTCCTGGCCACCCTGCGGGCGCTGGCGGACGAGACCGGCGCGCTGCTGATCTTCGACGAGGTGATGACCTCCCGCATGTCGGCCGGCGGCATGCAGGCGCGGCTCGGCATCACGCCGGAGCTGACGACGCTGGGCAAGTACATCGCCGGCGGCATGAGCTTCGGCGCCTTCGGTGGCCGCGCGGACATCATGGCCCTGTTCGCGGAGAAGCTGCCGCATGCGGGGACGTTCAACAACAACGTACTGTCCATGGCCGCCGGCGGGGTGGCGATGGGCGAGATCTTCACCGCCGATGTCGCGGAAGCGCTGTACCAGCGTGGCGAGAAGCTGCGCGAACGGCTCAACGCGGTCGGCACGGCGGCGGGCCTGCCACTGTGTTTCACCGGCATCGGCTCGATGATGACGGTACATTTCCGCCAGCCGGCGCCACGGCGCGGCTACGCCGCCACGCCGGGGGAGGAAGCCCTGCGGGAGCTGTTCTTCCTGGATATGCTGGAAGCCGGCATCTACCTCGCCCGTCGCGGCATGGTCGCGCTCAGCCTGCCGGTGGGCGAGGCGGAGATGGAGCGCTTCGTCGACACCGTCACCGAGTTTGCCGAAAGCCGGAAGCCACTGCTGCTGGCCGGTGGCGTGACGGGCTGATCCACGCCGCGCCCAAACCGGGCGCGGGCGTGCACCACACCATAAGAAAAAAACCGAGGAAGCGCGGCTGATCCCTCCCCTTACGGACGGGGTCAGGCTGCGGCGTGACAACCCAGGAACTGGAGACCGCAGATGCATCGCCGTCGCTTCATCGCCACTTCCGCCGGCCTGGTCGCCGCGGCGGCCGCCCCGCCGATGCGGGCCCGCGCTGCTGACAACAAGGTGCTGCGCTTCGTGCCGCAGGCCAATCTGACTTCGCTGGACCCGATCTGGACCACCGCTGCCGTCACCAGCAACCACGGCTACTATGTGTTCGACACGCTGTACGGCCTGGACAACGACCTGAACGTGCGGCCGCAGATGGCGGAAGGCCACACCGTTTCCGACGACGGGCTGACTTGGAAGATCCGTCTGCGCGACGGCCTGCGCTGGCATGATGGAGAGAAGGTGCTGGCACGCGATTGCGCCGCCAGCCTGGAGCGGTGGAGCAAGCGGGACACCTTTGGCCAGTCCCTGGCGCCCCGCGTGGAGGAATGGGGCGCGGCGGATGACCGCACCCTCCGCATCCGCCTGAACAAGCCGTTCCCGCTGATGCTGGATGCGCTGGCGAAGACGTCCTCCCACACCCCGTTCATGATGCCGGAGCGGCTGGCGCGGACCGATCCGTTCAAGCAGGTGACGGAGATGGTGGGCTCCGGCCCCTATCGCTTCCTGAACGACGAGTATGTGTCCGGCAGCCGCGCCGCCTACGCCAAATTCGCCGGCTACGCGCCTCGGCAGGAGGCAGCGCAGCGCACCTCCGGCGGCAAGGTCGCGCATTTCGAGCGAATCGAATGGCACATCATGCCGGATGCCGCGACCGCCGCCGGCGCCCTGCAGACCGGCGAGATCGACTGGTGGGATCAGATCCACCCCGACCTGGCGCCGCTGCTGCTGCGGAACCGGGACGTGAAGGTCGCGGTCAATGACCCCGCCGGCTATATCGGCACGCTGCGCTTCAACTGCCTGCACGCGCCGTTCAACAAGGCCGCCATCCGCCGCGCCATCCTCTACGCCGCCAGCCAGGAAGACTACATGCAGGCGGTGACGGCGAATGAGCCCGAGCTGTTCCGCACCTGCTATTCCGTCTGGCCCTGCGGCACGCCCTACGCCAACGAAACCGGCGCCGAACCGATGCAAGGCGCGCGCGACCTCGGCAAGGTCAAGAAGATGCTGAGCGACGCCGGATACAACGGCGAGCGCGTCGTTGTCATCAACCCGTCGGACATGCCGAGCATGTCGCCCTTCGGCCTGGTCACCGCCGACCTGCTGAAGCGCATCGGCATGAATGTGGAGCTGGTGGAGACCGACTGGGGCTCCGTCGTGCAGCGCCGTGGCAGCCGCGCGCCGGTGGATCAAGGCGGCTGGAGCATCTTCCACACCTGGTGGCCGTCGCTGACTGTCTACACGCCGGCAATCAACCCGACCCTCCGCGGGCAGGGCGACCGGGGCTGGTTCGGCTGGTACGAGAATGCGCGCGTCGAGACGCTGGCGGCCGACTGGCTGGATGCGCCGGACGACGCCGCGCGCGCCGCCATCGCGGAGAAGATCCAGGTCGAATCCTTCCAGGAGGCGCCGATCGTGCCGCTCGGCCAGTTCTTCATGCGGACGGCGTACCGCGCCAACCTTAGCGGCTTCCTGCAAGGCGCCGCGCCGTATCCCTGGAATGTGCGGCGCGCCTGAAGCCGCAGCCACCACGCCATAAGGAGACAGAGACCATCATGACACGGCTGACGCGCGACCAGATGCGGGGCAAGGCACAGACGGTGCTGGGCTTGATCGACCCCGCCGATCTGGGCTCTACCCTGATGCACGAGCACCTGATCTGGAACATCACCCCGCCGGGGCAGCGGAGCGACCCGCCGCCGCCCTCTAGGCTGGACTTGCAGCAGTGGTGGAACCTGGAAGTCTCCGAGATCAAGGTGGAGAGCAACACCACGCAGCTTGATGTCGGCGTCGCCACCCGCGCGGCGGCCGAGGTGGTGCAGCAGGGTGGGCGAACCATCGTCGAGCTGACCATCGGCGGGCTGATGCCGAACCCGGAAGGCCTGGCGCAGGCCTCGCGCGATAGTGGCGCGCATATTGTCATGGGCTCCGGCCACTACGTGCACGACTACCAGGACCCGGCCAATGCCGACCGCAGCCTGGAGGAGCTGGCGCAGGAGATGGTGGACCAGGTGCAGCTCGGCGCCTGGGGCACCGGCATCCGCGCCGGCCTGTTGGGCGAGATCGGCTGTCAGTGGCCGTGGACCGACCTGGAAAAGAAGATGCTGCATGCCGCCTGCCTGGCGCAGCAGGAAACCGGCGCGGCGCTGACCATCCACCCGGCGCGGCACCAGGACCATCCGTGGATGCTGGTGGAGTTCCTGCGCGAGCATGGCGCCGACCTCTCCCGCACCATCATCGACCATATCGACCGCACGATCTTCGATGACGACAGGCTGTTCCGCCTGGCCGATGCCGGCGTGGTGCTGGAGTGGGACCTGTTCGGGCAGGAAAGCTGCTACTACGCGCCGAACATCGATATCGACATGCCGAATGACGGCCAGCGGCTGCGTGACATCCGCAAGGTGATCGACCGCGGGCATGGCGACCAGATCGTCATCAGCCACGACATCTGCCACACCGTGCACATGTCTGAATTCGGCGGCTGGGGCTATGCGCATATTTACAAGAAGGTGCTGCCCCTGGCGCGCCGGCGCGGCTTCACCGACGCGGAGCTGGACAAGATCATGGTCGGCACGCCCCGCAGGCTACTGACATTCATCTAAGGTGATGGAGGCGCGGCGCGAGAGGGGGCCCTCCCCTGAGTGCCAGCGCCTCCTGCGTATTGAACGGGAGGCTCCAATGAAGAAAATCATCCTGACCTGCGCCGTCACCGGCAGCGCGCCGATGACGGACCGGCACGTCAACGTACCCGTCACGCCACAACAGATCGCGGACCAGGCCGTCGATGCCGCGCGGGCCGGCGCCGCCATCGTGCACCTGCATGTGCGGGACCCGGAAACAGGTGCGCCGAGCATGAAGCTGGAACTGTACCGGGAGGTGGTGGAGCGTATCCGTGGCAGCGGCGTGGACGTGGTGCTGAACCTGACCACCGGCCCCGGCGCCGTCTTCGTGCCGGGGGCCGAGAACCCGGCCGTGCCCGGCCCCGGTACCACGCTGTGCGCCCCCGCCGAGCGCATCCGCCACGTGCTGGAGTTGAAGCCGGAGATCTGCACGCTTGACCTCAACACCATGTGGTTCAACACGCGGGCGGCGATCAACATTCCCGCGCATGCGGCGGAGATGGCCCGCGCGGTGCAGGCCATCGGCGTGCTGCCGGAACTGGAGGTGTTCGACAGCGGCGACATCCAGCTGGCGCATCACCTGATCAAGGAAGGGGCGTTGCAATCCCCGACACTGTTCCAGATCGTGCTCGGCATCCGCTTCGGTGCCATCTCGACCCCGGCCTCCATGCTGCATATGCGCAGCCTGCTGCCGGCCGATGCCAACTGGGCGGCCTTCGGGATCTCGGCGCAGGAATACCCGATGCTGGCGCAGGCGCTGCTGCTGGGCGGGCATGTCCGCGTGGGGCTGGAGGATAATCTGTATCTGGAGCGGGGCGTACTGGCGCCGCACAATGCCGCACTGGTGGACAAGGCGGTTGGCCTGATGCGCCTGCTGGGTGCCGAGCCGGCGACGCCGGCAGAAGCGCGACAGATCCTTCAGTTGCGCGGCGGCAACCAAGCGTGAGCAGGATGGCGGCTTGAACGCTGTGTAGCGATAGCCGACTGGATGGTAAGGTCACGCCGAGAGGTCCGGAGCATTGGGCTTACAACCACCGGTGCAGCGGTTGGTTAGGGAAGCGGCGTGTTCAGCCGCCTGGTGATGCGCTGGATGGTGCCGTAGCATTCGCATGCGGCACCCTCGAGACCAGCGCGGTCCAGGACGATGATCTTACCCCGGCTGTAGCCGATCAGCCCCGAACTGCGCAGGGCGCCCGCGGTCACGGTAACGCCGGTGCGGCGCACTGCCAGTATCTGGGACATGATTTCGTGGGTCAGGGGGAACTCGTTGCTGCAGACGCGATCATGCGCCATCAGCAACCAGCGGGCGAGCCGATTCACGATGCTATGAGTAGCGTTGCAGCCGGCGGCCAACGAGATCTGCGTGTGAAATGCCTGGGCGTAGCGCAGCAATGATGCCATCAGGGCCGAACTATCCCGCAGCACCTGCGCGGAACGCGGGTGCCGCGATGCGCCAGGAGTGGCCGGGGATCTGGACCATGGCCTGCACTGGCGAAATCGTCGTATCGAAAACCAGCGGCAGACCTGCCATGCCGTCTGGCCCCACCATGCCGACCTCGACCAGATTGCCGTCTGCGAGGTTGGTCAGCATGGAGATGGTGCCGGTCTCGACGAAATAGGCTGCCTCGACCTCATCTTCGGCGCGGAACAGGGTCTGGTAAACCGCGAGATCAACCGGCACCTGTGCCGTCGCAAGGCGGGCAAAGTCGGCCGGCGGCAAAGCGGCGAGGAGGTGATTCGAAACACGGCGCTGTTCGATGATGGACACGGAACCTCTGTAATCGCTCACTCGTCTATAATGCGGCCGCGGATGCGGGGTTATCGGCGTAGGACCTAACTTCCTTATCGATCGAGACCGATGGCACGCTGCGATGCAGCGTCATTCACTCTTGAACGCGGGGAGTCAACCCCAACCCATGCTGTTTTCATTGCGGTCTCGGAAGATTATGATATTGTCTGAGGGCAAATGGAGGCAAGGAGCTTCGCTTGGTTTGCGTTGCTGTCTGAGCCTGTGTTGAACAACTGTTCAGCTCCAGCGGACTTCTGGCGCAGTGCAGATGCATACTGGGTGTTCACCTGGGATCTTTGCTTCTCCTATTAGGGCAGGCGAAGTCCTACTGAACGAATGGGACGGCGAGAATGCTTGGCGCCTGGCGCAGAACGCAGCGGAATCAATGTGGATCTGCACCTGCTCGGCTTCGACTTCACCTCTCAGTCTTCAGAGCAGCTACATACTAGAGCTTTTCGTTTACGCCTTCAGAGATGCCACACGCTGCATCCTTTGACGCACCGTCGCCTCGATGCAGTGTTGCAAGCGAAGCCATGCCGATGCCACGCCTTTTCTTCCTGATGTCTGAAGCGACTGCGAAGCGGCCGGGGCGGCGCGTCACGGCCCCACCCCTATCCACCAGGAGCCAGGCCATGACATCTATGACGGGCGGCACCGCGCCATCCAGGAAGACTGGAACCCCGGCTCCGCACCAAGCATCAGTGAGGCGGCAGGCGGTGCATCGGGCCGCCGTGTTGGCTGGCATGGTGCTGATGTCCGCCTGCTCCAGCCCCGGACCGGACGAGCAGATGGCCGGCCGAGTGCCGGATGCCACGGTGGAGATTCGGCAGGACCAGGTCGCCTTCATCGGCAGCGGCACCGGCGGGTCCGGAATCCTGCATTATCGTGGCCGCGACTACCCGTTCTCCGCCAATGGCGCCGGGATCGGCGGCATTGGCGCTTCCTCGATCGTGGCGACGGGCGACGTCTACGACATGCCCGACATCTCGCGGTTTCCAGGCGTCTATGCGCAGGGCCGGATGGGCTTCGCAGTCGGCCGGACGAGCGGAGGCGATCTCTGGCTCCGCAATGAGGCCGGCGTGACCATGCATCTGCAGGCGAAGCGGACAGGCCTCGTCCTGAGCCTCGGCGCCGATGCCGTGCGGATTGCCTGGACCGAGTAACGCAAGAGTGCCGCAGGCGCAGTGCCGCTACCCTCTGGAAGGCGTGTTCCAATGAACCTCGGTATTCTCGATATCCTTGTTATCTTCCTCATCACGATCGGGCCCACGAAGGCCGCCGTCTTCTATGTTGGTCTGACGGCGGGAGCAGACCGGGCGCTGAAGCGGCAGATCGCCATTCGCACCGTGCTGACCTCGGCGGTCATCTGCGGCGTCTTCGTGTTGATCGGCGAAGGGCTGCTCGGCGCCTTCCATGTTTCCCTGGCGGCATTGAAGATCGCGGGCGGGCTGATCCTGCTGCTGTTCGCGCTGCATCTGGTGCTGGGCGAGGAGAAGAAGGAGGAGAAGCTCGAAGGCGGGCCCCGCGCACCATCCCTGGAAATCTCCGTCTATCCGCTGGCCATGCCGCTCATGGCCTCTCCGCAAGGATTGGTAGCCATAGTCACTCTGGCCGCAGCGATGCGCGGCGGCGGTGGGCTTCTGCTGCTGCTGGTCCTTGTCATGGTGATGATGGCATTCAATCTCGTCTTCTTGCTTTATGCGGATCGCATTCTTGGCCTGATCGGCGCGCCAATTCTGAAGGTGGTGATGCGGGTATTCGGCCTGCTGCTGTGCGGCCTCGCCGTGCAACTGATGATCCTGGGCTTTACCGACCTCGGTGTCATCGCGCCCCAGCCACGCGAACATTGAGGAGGCGCGCATGGCGAAGGCCGATCCTGTCCGCCGCCTCACACTCGGCCTGGTGGTCCTGGCGGTCGTAGTGCTAGCCTACGCCATCCTGGCCAATCGGCTGACGCCACTGACCAGCCAGTCCACCGTGCATGCCTTCCTCGTTCGCATGGCGCCCGATGTGCCGGGAAGGGTGATCGAGGTTCCCGTTGTCGACAACGAGATTGTCGAGGCAGGTGCGCTGCTGTTTCGCATCGATCCACGGCCTTACGAGCTCGCGACCGCGCAGGCGGAAGCACGTCTGGCGGCGGCCGGCCAGGCTGTGGGTGCCTCCACCGCCGCGGTGCAGACGGCGCAGTCCCGCGTGGCGGAAGCGATGGCGATGCGGGACAACATCCGTGAGCAGGCGGGCCGCGTGTTGGAACTGGTGCGCCGCGGCGTCTATCCCCGCGCCCGCGCTGATACGGCGGAGGCCGAGTTGGCGCGGACCGAGGCCGCGCTGCAAGGCGCGCAGTCCGAGCTGCAACGCGCCCGCCACCAGCTCGGCCCCGCCGGCGAGGACAACCCCCAGATTCTGGAGGCGTTGGCGGCGCTGGAGAAGGCACGGTTGGACCTTGTGCGTACGCGCGTGCTGGCGCCGGGCACCGGCGTAGTCACCAACCTGCAGCTTTCCCCTGGCCAGTATGTCGGCGCCGGCCAGGCGGAACTGACCTTCATTGATGCCCGCGCGATCTGGATCATCGCCATGCTGAGGGAAAACTCCATCGAGCACGTCCGCGCCGGCGTACAGGCCGATGTGGTGTTCGAGGCGCTGCCGGGGCGGGTCTTCCCGGCCCGGGTGCAGAGCGTCGGCTGGGGCGTCGGCGGCATCGTAGGGGCCGATGCGGAGACCGGCCTGCCAACAATCAGTCGCTCGACCGGGGAGGCGCGTCGCTTCCCCGTGCTGCTTGTGTTGGACGAGCCGCACCCGCCCGGTAGCCTGCGCTTCAACTCCCAGGCGACTGTCCTGATCTATGCCGGCGGTAGCGGTGTGATGAACCTGCTGGGCGCCGCCTGGATCCGTATGGTCAGCCTGTTCACCTACCTCGCCTGACGCGGCGGTGGACACGGACACCGCCCGGACGCTGCGGCTTGGCCTGGCGCCGATCCTGGCCCTGGCCTGGGCGCTGGCGGCCGGGGACCCGGTGCCGTTCCTGGGCCCGGTCCTGGCGGCGAACATCCTGATGATGAGCCAGGCCCGCCCGCCCCTGCCCGCCCTTCTGCGGCTGTTCCTGGCGGTGATGTTGGTGACGCTGGGGGTCACATGGCTCACCCGCGCCTTTGCCGAAACGCCCGCCGTACTCTGGACAGTGTTGCTGGCGCTGACCACTGGCTGCTTCGCCCGGCTGGCCCGGGCGCCACGCGATGTCGTGGGGTTGCTGGCCCTGGTGGTCACGGCGGTCGTCACAGCGCTGGTGCAGGTTTCGGCCGACCTGGCGGCCGTGCTGCCTTGGGTGATGGCCCGTGCATATCTCCAAGCCTGCATCGTGGCGTTGCTCGCTTTTGCGATCTGGCCAGGCGCCACGCCCACGGTCGCGCCGGCAGCACCACCTGCCACGCCGCCCTTGCAGGAAGGTTGGACGTGGACGGTGCTGGGCAAGGCGGTTGGAATGCTGGCCGCCCTTGGCGTCGCTATCCTGCTGGAAGATACCAGTGCGACGCTGGTAGCGATCACAGTCACCAATGTGCTGCGCGACCCAGACCCTGCCATCGGTCGCGGCTTCGGCCTGGCGTTGTTGAAGGCCAATCTTTGGGCGGGGCTACTGGCCATGCCGGTGCTTTTGATCGCTGCGTTGCAGCCCCCGCTCCTGGCCCTGATACCTGCCGCGTCCGCTGGCGCCCTGTGGCTGGCGGCGGGCCTCGGGCGCGGCAGCCTGGCCGGCACCCGTGCGCGCATTGGCTTGCCGGCCTATCTGACCCTACTGGGCTTGCTTCTGCCGAAAGCGGGCGAAGGCGCGGGACTGCTATTGGCCGATCGGTTGACGATGATGGCGCTGGCGGTCGCCTATGCGATTGCGGTCCTTGCCCTGGTATGCCGCCGATGACGCCCAACTGAGGCGGGGGCCACCCGCCACACGAGCTCCTTGGCATGTGGCGAGGATGGAGCAACGTGCAGCACCGTCTCAGCAAGGCGCCAGAGTAGGCTGAACCATGACCTTGGACACGCCGGATTGGTATGAAAGGGCTGCGTTTCTGGTCCTGAAGTCAAGCCGGCAGTCACATATGCAGATGTAATTGTGAAAGCTGCAGAAACAGGATTATAAAGGGATCGACGGTTGCGGCGATATAGTCCCTGAATATTTGGAACTCCCGTAGTGGAAAATAGAGTACGGACATCAATTTACATTTTTAGCAAGCCGTTTTTCTTGCCCTGCACGGGGGAGACGCACCCTGCCGGGACCTATAGGATTGATCTGGAGGAGGAGTTGCTTGAGGGCCTGTCCTTTGACGCTTATCGCCACGTGGCGATGACCATGATCCCGCAAAGGCAGACGCCAGGTAGAGCGCTGCAGATCTACCAGGTGGATCGGAAGGAGCTGACCGAGGCCATCGCAGCCTGCGGGGTCAGCGTAGATGCGGCAGGACATCCCGCTCAAGCGGCCATTTAATTGCGTTCCGCCCCATCGATCCAGCGGGAGGGTCTCATGGACATCGTTTCAAGCGCCGTGGGCGTGCGACCGCAATGGGATGGCCAGCGAGTGTTGTTTCAAACTTCCTTCGACGGCCATATCGTCTCCCGCTCCATTTCCAGGATGGCGCTTAGGGACTTCATGGCCGTGAGTTCCGGCACGCTGTTCGAGCCTTTGGCCTGCTTCGCGCATAATCGGGGCAGGATCGAAGGGATCGCACGGGAGAAGTTTCTGACGCAGGCCAATCCGCCAGCGGGGCGCCTGCATATCTGGTCGGAGGACATTGTCGATCCGTCTCCCTCCGCCACGCCTCTCGGCACTGGCCAAGTTGGGTCTGGGCCGGCTGGTGCGTCGCTTAGCTGACGGATGCCGGCTTCTCGCCGCTGCAAGTTGCGCCGCACTGGCCGAGATACCAGGGGGATTAAGCAGGCCCCTGTCGTGAGCCGCTGAATTCAGGCCGCCTGCACCTGCTCGGTGATCACCGAAAAACCCGTCATGGTGCAAGGCCCGAAGGTGGTCGCGAGTGCCACGTCCGTCGCATCGCGGCCGCGTGCCATCAGGATACGCCCGACGCGGGGCGTGTTGTTGCGGGCATCGAAGGTGTACCAGCGGTCGCCGAGCCAGACCTCGAACCAGGCCGCGAAGTCCATCGGGCCGTAAGGTGGCGGCACGTCAATATCGCCAAGCCAGCCGGTGCAGTAGCGCGCCGGGATGTTCAGGCAGCGGCACAGCGTCACGGCCAGGTGCGCGTAGTCGCGGCAAACGCCGCGCCGTTCCGCGAAGGCTTCGGACGCGCTGCGCGTGGCGCTGGCATGGTCGTAGCCGAAGACAATGTGGTTATGGGTGAAATCACAGATCGCCTGCACCAGCCCCCATCCGGCCGGCAGATGGCCGAAGGTGGACCATGCGGTCTCCATCATCTTGTCCGTGTCGCAGTACCGGCTTCCCAGCAGGTAGAGCAGCATCTCATCGGGCAGGTGCTCGACCGGGTGCTGGAACGCAGATGGCTCGATGACATCCGGCCGCCCGTCATCGCGCAGGGTCAGGCGGCTTGTCATGCTGAAATGGCCGGCTGGCGCGACGATGCGTGTGCAGAAATTGCCGAAGCTGTCGTGGTAGCTGCGCTGTGGCACTGCCGGTGTGAAGTAAATCTGCTGCGGGGCCACGAGATGCCCCATGCGGGAGGCATGCGGGCTCAGCATCAGCAGCATCGGCGTTGGCTGCGGGCACTCATAGGCGATGTCGAAGCCGGCATGGATCAGCATGGGGGTGCCCTGAGAGGAAGCGTGAAGCCCGGTCTGGGCGGTGGACACTGGTCGAATAGCGAATCGATCATATCACGACAGCCTCCCTCACCTAAACACCTTCTGCGCAAGGTCGGGCATACTGCCCAGCCTCGGCTGGCTGCTCTCAGTGTCACCGGTAGGACGCTCAGGTGGATGCGTGAATGGGGCCGTTCCGAAGCGCAGGGGATAAGCCGTCTGGCCTTTGGCCCGAATGACGTGTTGCGGAAGGGGATATCCGCCAGTCGCCGCCTTGAGGCTCGGCCCAGGCAGGCGAGGTTGCCCCGGCATGACCCAGGCTAGCGCTAGCAGCGCAGGTGGCGAAAGTGCCCGTGCAACGCAGCCGACTGACGCTCTGCTGATCAGAGCGTAAATGGGAAGTACGGGGCACCCGACCAACCCGCACCGAAGCCATCCCGGCGTTCAGGAATACCGCATTGTCTCCGCTCTTGTCAGGTCTTCGCCCGATAGCTGCGCTGCCACGGTTGCGTAGATTCGTCTATCTGCGCAGAGGCGGATTGAATGCCGCACACAGCGCCGGACCAACCGTTGGCAGGCCCGGCTGACAGGTTGCGTACGAAATGGGCCGCCACATGGAGACAGCCCTATGGTCCAGACATCTCCCACCAGCTCAGCCGTTCCCGCAATCCGGCGACGCAGCCTCATTCTGGCGTCGGGCGCCATCGCGGTGGCCGCGCCGGCGCTTCTGGCGCTGCGTCCTTCGCGCGCTTTCGCGCAAGCTCGCTCGGCCCTCGATCTCATCAAGGCGGCTCCCGCAGTCTCGATCTTTGCCGAGATCATCAAGAGCCACGGATTGGAATCCGAATTCAGCGCGACGGGCAGCTTCGGCTTCTTCATCCCGGTGAACGGCGCGATCGAGCGGGTTCCCGCTTTGCAGGTCGAGCGCTTTCGGGGCGACAAGGAGTATGCCCGGAAAGTGGTGCTGAACCACATCACGGATTTTAGCGCCATGATCAACGGCTTCGGCGGCTCCGAAGGGACATCGGAATCGCAACGCGTCCGGACCAAGGCAGGCTACACCTTGACCCTCGTGACCGGCAGCGGGCAGCCGCGGCTGGCAGGTTTTCCCATCACATATACGAACATCCAGGCCAGCAACGGATACTGCCACGCGCTCGATGGCGTGCTGATGGTTTGATTCCAACGCTGCGGACCGCGCTGGCGCCGACGGGGCCAGCGCGGCCCTGGTGGCAATGGCACAGGGCCGCCGCGCTCCGTTTCCAGCCAATGGAATCATTGGCAGTCCACACCTATGAGCGTCGTTCGATGTCCGGCAGTCGCCAGGTCTTATCGAACAACGGGCGCTCCGGCCCATAGAAGCGGAACAGAACCTCAAACCGACCATCGGCCCGCGTGGGTATCCAGTTCGTCTGCTGACCGGATGGCGCTTCCGGCCCGAAGAACAGATCGACTGAGCCGTCGCTATTCCGTTGCAGGCCCGAGGTGTTGGAGGAACGGCTCGACCACGGAAGCTCGCGAATCAAGGCATGCGTCACGCGGTCGTAGGCTGTGACGGACCAGTACAGACGGACCGGAACAGGGCCAGGCACACGCAGCCGGTAAGTCGCGCCCCCTTCCAGAGGTTTTCCCGCACCGTCCTGGATGGCAAAGAGATAGAATTGGCCTTCCCCCAGATGCTTCGCGCTGAAGAAGGCGAAGGAATAGGCGATGCCCCGGCCATCGGTGGGATAACTATCACGGTCCGCGAAGTTGGATTGCATGCCCTTGGCCAGGGCCGGGCTGATAGGCAATGCCCAGTGCGACCCGTCGAAGTAAGGCGGCGAATACAGGGCTTCATAGCCGTCCTCGAGATATTCGTGGGCTTCGCGGATGCCCGCAGCGAGGATCTCGCGCTCCGCTGTACCGGGTGCAAAGGGTTTTCCCTTCTCGATGCCGATCGTACGCAGGGGGTCGATCATCGCACGGTCGCGCTCGATCCAGGGCTCTCGCTGTACGAAAGCGTCGAGGGCCTGGTAGAAGCGAAGGTCGTAGGGGATCGTGCTGTCGAACTGGATATCGGCCGCATCCACAAAGCGCGTCTCTGGCGGGCTCGCCGCCTGCGCTAGAGGATAGAAGCGGATCGTCCGGCCATATCGCACCGCCCTGGCACGATCGTCGTCGCTGCCACCGCGCAGATTGGAGCGGAGCAACGCAAAGCCGGCATAGGTGGCGGAAGGCAGGGCAATGCAGCCGCCTGGTACGGCACCCTGATAGCCGGGGGGCAGGATGAGGTATTTGCCACCGGCGCCTTGATCGACGCCGGCCGGGCCGACATCCTCCAGCGCCGTCTGCCAGCCATCATCGATGCTGCCTGTGATGGAATCTTCACCAGCGGCCGGGATCTCAAGGACGACAGGGCCGACATTCTTGGTGTTGTAGAACGGCATCAGGTAGATCGTGTCGGGGTTCGGCGTCAGTGTCTGATTCTTCCAGGTCAGCGGGCGTGACCAGTAGACCACCTGGTTGAAGGTGGCCCCGGCGTTTGACATCGCCTGCGCCATCAATTCGAAATTCACCGCCGGCATGCCCCAGATCGCTGCTTCAACCGCCCGACGGTGCAGCATCCGTCCGGCGATCCCGGAGTTCGGCAGAGCACTCTGCTGCACCGCCAGGGAGCCGGCCGGCTGGGCCGTGGCGGCCGCGGGTAGCGCGGCTAGGATGCCCGGCAAAGCACGGCGGGGAATGTCGGTTCGCATGGCTAGCCCTTCCTGGTTGCCTCGGCTACTGCCGGACCTGGTTACCCCGAACGATAGGGTGCGCTGCGATGGACGCTATCGGCGAAAGCCCCAAGATGTCTGCGTACAGTTCTGTATCTCATGGCCGCGGTGGGCCGCAGCGGCGCGTGTCCCGGCACACGATCGCCAGATGCTCGCGCAGGATGCGGCGGACCTCGTTGATCGTGCGTGGATCGGCCTGCGTCGAATGCCCCGAACCTTCGATAACCAGTTCGGACTCCACGCCCTGGATATGGGCGCTGGAATACTGCACCACGCCGTCGGTGCGGTCGGCCAGCGGGCCGTCACCCAATGTCGGGATGATCGAATGCGCGTGCACACCGGGGGCGATCGGCTGCCGGCTCAGTCCCTCGACGAAGATGCTGCCGGGCGTCATGCCGTAGACGCTGCCTATCCGCAGGCTGCTGCGATCCACCGACAGGGCGGAGGCATTGTTGGTCAGCATGTCGCCGGTCGCCGCCATGACGGTCGCCGGCAAGGTCACCAACCGCCCGACAAGATGCGCGATGCTGTAGGCGGAGACATAGCTGCCACCATGCGGCGTCGCGACGAAGACGACACGCGAGACCTGCGGCATTGGCTGCGGGAACAGCGAGCGCCGCAGCAGTTCCCGCGATTGCGGCCGCAGCGTCAGCGCATCCAGCGGTTTCGTGCTGATGGCGTTCCACAGGCTGTCACCGGGGTCGATGACCAGCATCTTGGTCAGCAACCCGCCTTGGCTGTGGCCCATGACGACCATGTTGCCCAGCGCTGGGTCCGCCGCCACGCCACCCAGTTGCTGGATGGTCGCTTGCAGGGCATCCCGCAACGCCATCGCGGAGTATGGAATGGGATTGCCGGTTGCATAGGCAAAGAACCAGAATTCGAAGTTCTCACGGATCACCCGGTCTTCCTGCAGGTCATTGACCATGTCCGCCCACCGGAAGGGGCTGGACGCGGTGCCATGCACCAGGACCACCGGCATGCGTCCGCGCCGGTGCGGCTCCAGCGCCGCCAGGCGGGACGTGTCACGGCCAGCAAAAAGGTCGCCGAACAGGAAACCGCGCAGCTCCGAGCTCCACGGCGCGGTCTGCGCCACGCTGAAGGCGCGCGCCGCCGTCTGGTTAAACTCCAGCGGCACCTGCTGGTTGGCGATGCGAATGCTGGACGCTTCGAAGATGGAATGCATCGACAGCGTTCCGCGCAACGCGTGGCCCGCCATTTGCCGCCGTGCATCGGGGACGCGTAGCAATACGGCGGTCGGTACACGCAATCGGGGTGCGACCTCCAACCCCTGGGCCGAGGCCGGCTGGCTGTGTGGGCTTGCCGCCATCGGGGCGCCGATGCCGGCGCTGCGATAGAGATTGCGGAAGCCGGCCACCGACAGGTTGATCGTCGGCACCAGGGACACGACCTGCCCCTCTTCCAGCCTCAGCGCCCCGACATCAGGGGTGAGCTCGATACTGCCGAAAGGCAGGGCGTACCGGCCAGCCAGCAGCGCGGCGCTGGTACCGTCTGGGTTGGAGAGTGCGGCCGTGAGGGCGAGATTGTAGAGGTCACAAGCCCAGCGGAAACGTGGATCGTAGGGGTCCGGCCGCTGCCTCGGGTCCTCCGGGAACAGGTAGGCGTAGGCGTAAATGGTGGCGGCCAGATAGTCCGGCCTGGCATCCTCCCCTTGCCCCTGCAATGCACGCGCCCGCAGGTAGCTGAGCTCGGCCAGGGCGAAAAGATCGTCCGCAGGCTCCTCGTCGATCAGCATCCAGGCATGCAAGGCACGGATCGTCTCCGCTGGAAATGGCGCATAGGTATCGAGCAGAGCCCGCTGGCGCAGCGTGGTCAGGCTTACCTCGCTTGGCTCGTTGCTGGACAAGGCATTGCGGTTGAGGCGGTGGTAGGAGCTACGTGCATCCGTCTGCTCGACGGTGACGGGCGCGGTACAGGCGGCCAGCAGGAGGACCAGCATCCATGCCAGCCGGCGGTATCCAGGGGGTGGATCGGGCGGCATTCGGATATCCCCTGCGCGATGTGCTGCACGGGCAGCATTCGGGTTGATGGCGGCGCCGGCTATCAGGCCAACTACCGAGGCGTGGCGGAAACTTCCCGCATCTGAATTCAATCCTGTGCGCTGATCGGGTCTCTGTGTTGGTTCGATCGGTAATTCACCCGATCATCAGGCGTGGACCGTGCGCTCTAAGCTCTCCTCCGGCACCGGCGCGGACATCGCGCCAGGCGCCGAAGCCACGACAGGAGGGATGCCGTGCGAATACGCTGCCGACACCAGCTATGGCTTCAGGCCGGGCTTATCCTGCTATCCGCCGCCACGGCCCTCGCCCAGCCGGCGCCGGACGCCGGCAGGCCACGCTCCCTCGGTGAGCTGACGACGATCTGCGCCACCTCCGCCGGGCAGGCGCGGCAGGCAGAGGCCCTCGCATTCTGCCATGGCTACCTGCTGGGTGTCGGCGATTTCCATGCCGCGGTGTTTCCGGCTTCCGCACGGCCGGGGCCGCTGTTCTGCCCGCCCACCCCGGCGCCAAGTCTGATGCAGGTGACGGATTCCCTGGTCGCCTGGGCGCAGGCCAACCCGCAATACGCCACGGATCGCGCCATCGATGGCGTCGCCCGCTGGGCCAAGGCCACCTATCCCTGCGCGCCGCAACCAGCCGCGCCCCCCGCCCGTGGCGGGCGGAGAAGCCCGTGAGGATCGCTATCATGGAAAGGACAGCCGCCATGCCGCGCCGCTCGCTCCGCCTTGCCGCCGCCCTGCTCGTCGCAGGCATGGGGGTCGCCAGCTGCGCGGACATGAATGACACCAGCCGCCGCACCCTGACCGGCGCTGGCGCCGGCGCCCTGGCCGGCGGCGCCATCGGTTCCTTCACGGGGGATTTCGGTTGGGGCGCGCTCATCGGCGCCGGCGTGGGCGCGGCGGGCGGCTACCTGTACGACCAGAGCCGGCAATCCGAGCAACGCGCCTACACGCGGGGCTACGAGCAAGGCTCGCAGTCGCGGCCGTGAGCCCCCGTAGCGCCTTTCACGCACTGGCAGGCGCTGCGGGACTCGCACTGGCGCTTGGGGGCACGCCGACGCTGGCGCAACCGGGGCCCGCATCGGCGTTGAGCGAGGAGGCCGACCAGTTGCTTCGCCAAATGTCCGCTGCCCTGGCTGGCGCGCCCAGCCTGGCACTGGACGTGACCAGCCTGCGCGAGGTGCAACTGGCGGATGGCCGCGCCGCGTCCCTGCTGACGGACATGACGATCGCCATCCGGCGTCCCGACCGGCTGCGCGCCGATATCCGCGGCGATGCCGTCCTGGCCGACGTGTACTACGATGGCCGCCGGGTCACGGTGCATGCCATTCCGCAGCAGTCCTACGCGCAGGCGGATGCTCCACCGTCGATCGACGGCGCCCTCGCCTTGCTGCAGGAACGCCTCGGCGTACCGCTGGAACTGGGCGCATTGCTGGTCGCCGATCCGCATGCCCGGCTGGCGCCTGGCACGACCGGCGATGTCGTCTCAACCACCGACGTGTCCGGCCGCTCGGCCTGGCACCTGGTGCTGCAAAGCGGGCCTGTGGCGTGGGAGTTGTGGCTCGACAGGTCCGGCCTGCCGCTGCCCCTGCTGGCTTCGGTGGTGCGGGACGGCCGGCGCCTGCTGCTGCGCTTCGATGCCTGGCGGGTGGGGCCGACGATCGCCGACCGGCTGTTCCAGTTCACCCCGCCGCCCGGCGCGCGCCCCATCCCCTTCGCCGCCCGGCAGGCAGGAGACACGCCGTGAGATACTGCAGGCAAGTCTTGCTGATCGCCATTTCCTGCGCACTGGCCGCACCACAGGCGGAGGCACGCCTCGGGGGTGGTGGGCATGCGCTGCAAGGCGGCGGCTTCCATCCGCCAGCCGGCGCGGGGGGACGGCATCCGCAGGGCGGCGGCCAACATGCTGCAGGGGCCGGCCGCTTCCAGGGAGGCGGCGGACGTGCCGAAGGCGCACACCAGCGCGGTGAGCGGCCACACCGGGCGGAGCCGACGCAGCGGCCCCAGCCAAACCCGAACAGGCCGGCCCGTGCCCAGAACCCGGATCAGTCCCACCAGCGCGTCAACCAGCGCCCCAGCCAACGTCAGGAGATCCGTGGAGGACGTCAGGTGACGGTCAATGCCGGCAACACCGTGGTCGCCGGCCATGGTGCGCGGCCGCTTCCGCCACGTGGCGCCGCCGGATACCGGCCTCCACCCGTGGCCTACCCGGTCTATGTCGGCGGCAATTCGGGCTGGGATGCCGGTGCGGTGATTGCCGGTGGCCTGGTCGCGGGCGCGACGGCTGGTCTGGTGGCCGGCGCCATCAGCAATGCCACCGCGCCCACGGCCGTGATCGTCGAAGCCCCTGCCGCGCCGCCCGCGCCTGCAGTGAACGACCAGGCACGCCAGTCGGCCGACGCGGCGCAGAGCGCCGCCAGCGAGGCGCAACGGGCAGCGAGGCAGGCAGAGGCTGCGGCCGCCGCGACAAACCCGCCAGCCAGTCCGGCCCTGCCGCCTGTCCCGCCAGGCGCACGCTACGCCTTGGGTACCCGCTTCGCGCAGTTACCGGAAGGCTGCAAGCCAGAGAGCATCGGACCCATCAGCTTCGACCATTGCGGACAGGACTGGCTGCAGCCGGTGATGGAAGGCGGCACCGTCGCCTGGATTGCGGTGCCGCCACCCCTGGGCTGATGGTAGCGTATCGAACGGCCTTTCATGCCGGGAAGAGAAACTGGATGCCGAAGCGAAGCCCCCAGTCCGGGCCTTCCTTCGGCCGCTGCAGGTAGATCCTTGGGCCAAAGAAAATACTGGCCGGCACCGTCCCGATCTTGACGATCTGCGCCGCCTGCACGTTCAGCGGCACCGTCCATTCCCGCGTCGTCCAGTCATAGACCGTCTCGCTGGTGGCACTGACCGAGAAGCCGCCGGAGAATGTCCGGGAGACGAAGGGCTGCACCGCGCTGAAGCTGAAATCTGGCCGCTCCGGCGAATCGCCGAAGGACCAGACATGCGAGGCAAGGACGCCGAATGTCCAATTGGCCGATTGCTGCAGCATGATCACGGTCGGCCCCGCCCCCCAGCGCCGGTTGCCGAGCTGGTCGTCCGTCGCCGTTGGAATGCGGAAGATGGGGCCAGCGCCGAACATGAAGCCCCCTGGCGTCGGCGGCCTGTGCAGGAACATGCTGAGGCTGGTATCGCCCAGCCCCGTCCGGTACTCGTCCCCATCGAACGCACTGCCGTGATAGACCACCGGCAGAATGGTCCGGGTGACCAAGCCCCAGCCATTGCCCAGCTCCAACGGAATCACCGGCTGGACATTGAGTGTCTGCTGCGTCGCATTCTTCGGCCCGGTGCCGAAATCCATGTTGTACTGCAGCGGGACGCTGATGAGGTGCGCGATCGGGTTGGCCACCTGGCGTGCCAGATCGTCCGCAGACTGCGCGGATGGCGATGCCGTCTCCTGCGCCATGGAGGCAGGCACGCAAGCGACGGCCGTCAGCAGCAGGCCGGTCATCACCATCGGAACGCGGTACGATTTTCCCATTGTCCTGCTCATCCCTGAAGCGGACACGCGGCTGTCCTCATCGCGGCCCAGGCCGAGTAAAGCCTTCCAGCCCCCGGAACCGGCATCCGGTCCTTCCCTGAGATAGGACAGAACTTTACCGCACAGGGCGGGCGCGGCGCTGCGCAATGCCGCCATTGGGCACGACTACGCCAGGCACCTGCCTCAGTGGCGTTTCCCATACAGCGAAAATCAGCACGCCGTTGGGGTGAAGCACTGATGCCGGTCTCCGCCATTCTTCCCCAATCTTGGCGCCACGGCCCAACGGTCCAGGCAATGAGAGGGGCGGACGATGCGTCGATTCATCCACGGGCAGGCTGCCTGTCTTCCCTACCGTCTGCTCGCGGCCGCTATCGCGCTCGCACCCGTTGCCGCCACGGCGTCGGAAGGCGGCGGCGGACACTATATCAGCGGCGCCTATGCAGGCCCGAAGGCAGGCATCGTGCCGCCGGAGCCGGGCGTGTACTGGAGTACCTCGGCCTTCTACTATGGTGCATCCGCCAGCAGTTCGCTGAACCTGCCGGTGGCCGGCGCCATCCGTGCCGGGCTGGAAGTGGATTTCGCCAGTCTGGCCTATGGCGTCGTCTATGTACCGCAGCTCGACATGGGCAACTTCACCTTTGCCATGGGCCTGACGCTGCCAGTCCAGTACATGCGCGCAAGGGCCTATGCCGGTGGCCGCTCCCGCACGGATAACGACTTCAACCCGGGCGACATCATCCTGTCTCCGGCCATCCTGGGCTACAGGAGCGGCACGAATTTCTTCCAGACCAGGCTGGACATCTTCGCGCCGACGGGGCTGTACGACGCGTCGTCCCTGGCGAATGTCAGCATGAACTACTGGACCTTCACGCCGACGGTTGCCTACACGTACCTGCACCCGCCATCAGGCCTCGACATCTCGTTCAACCTCGGCTTCGATATCAACACGCGGAATGCCAAGACCGACTACACCAGCGGCGCCATCCTGCACCTCGATACGTCGGTCAGCCTGGATGTCGGCAGGGGCTTCGGCCTTGGTGTCGCCGCGTCGGCGCTGCAGCAGATGCAGGACGATGAAGGCCGGCTGGCGCAGCAGCTCGGCGGCTTCCGGGGCCGCGCCTTCTCGGCCGGGCCGCTTGCACGCTACACCTTCAAGTTTGGCGAAACCGAGCTCAACGCCTCCCTGCGCTGGGTCACCGAATTCGGCGCACAGAACCGGCCTTCCGGCGACGGCGTGTTCTTCGCGGTATCCGCGAAGTTCTGAGCAGCGCCGGAATTTCGTTCCCCATCCCAGTCCGTTGAAGGAGACGTCCATGCCAGCCAACCCCTATCGGTTTTCCCTGCCCGGCATGCTCGGCGCGATGGCGGTCTTAGCCACCGGCCCGGCCCTGGCGCAGTCGGCCACCATCCTGGATGCCGGCGGAGCCACCGCGATCGTCGAGACGATCGACATGCGGGACCGTGCCGTCCTGCTGCGCGGCGAGACCGGCAACCTCTTGACCGTGCATGTCCCGCGCGAGGTCCGGAACCTGCCGCAGATGCGGCCAGGAGACCGGGTGAGCATCGATGTCGTCAACACCGTGGCTGCGCGCATCGCCAGGCCCGGCGAGCCACTGCCGCAATCCACCCTCACCGCCGCCCGGGCGGCGCCGGGCGAGCGGCCGGGTGGCCTGTTCGTCGACCACCAGCGGATGCGCGTGAGGATCGAAGGCGTGGACGCTGCCAGCAACACGGTGGCCTTCATCGGCGAAGATCGCGTCCCCCGCCGCGTGACGTTGCAGGACCCGGCCATGCAAGCCTTGCTGCCATCCCTGCGCGTGGGTGATGAGGTCGATGTCACCTTCACGGAGGCCGTGTCGCTACGGGTGCTGCCGGCCAGCCAGGACAGGCGCCAGCCAGCCCCATGATGAAACGCCGCGCCGGGCTTCCCCGGCGCGGCTTCCCTGTTCAATCCGGTATCGGAGCATGCCCGCCGCAGATCCATGCGGCGGACATGCTCCGATCTGCGTCTTGGGCGGCGCTTCAGCGCAGGACGATCTCCACGCGGCGGTTCTGCGGCTCACGCACCCCATCGGCCGTGGGAACCAAAGGCCTGCTCTCGCCAAACGCCTGGACGATGATGGCGGAACGGGCCACGCCCAGACGTGTCAGTTCGGACGCTACCGCATCCGCGCGGCGCTGCGACAGCCGCTGGTTGTACTGCGGCGAGCCGGAACGGTCCGCGTGGCCGGCTACCTCGATCCGCGTGGTTTGGACACGGGTCGAGTTCTGCGCCGCCTCGGCGATGATCTGGCGTGCACGGTCCGTCAGATCGGCACGGTCCCAATCGAAGAACACCAGATAGGTCCGCGACGGTGCCGGGGCGGCCGCCGGAGCCGGTGCCATGGGCACGACCGGCATCGGTGGCGGGGACATGTTGAAGGCATAGCGCAAGCCGACCATCAACGAGTGATTGTCATTGCTCATCTCGACATTGCCGCGGCCGACAGCACCCACCGGGGTGGTGACGCGCGTGCCGATCTCCGGCTTCGTGGTGCCGAAGAAGCGATACTCCGTCGTGATCGCCAGGCCAGGGACCGACTGGATCGGGAAGCCCAGGCCAACGATGCCCTGATAGGCGAACACGTCGTCCTCCCCATCGATCAGCAGGCGGGTGCCGTTGCTGGTGACGCCATCCACGCCATCCAGCTGCGTCCGTGCCCAGCCGATGCCGACGCCGAGATAGGGCTGCACCCAGCGCGGCCCGTTGAACAGCGCTTCCAGGTCGAAGTCGTAATACACATTGGCCATGGCGCCCCAGTTGCGCGTCTTGCCCCCGATATTGTTGAAGCGCTGGGCACCGAAGCCGGAAAGGGAGTCAGTCGAGTTCTCGCGGAAATTGCCTTCCAGCTCCGCCCGTAGGCCGTTGCCGAAGCCCCAGCCGACGCTCAGGACACCAACCCACCCGTTCTCGTTCTGCAACTTCCCGTCGGAGTCCGCGCCGGGGATCGCGCCCCGAAGCACGCTGCCCGCTGTGCCACGGACATTGATATCGCTATCCTGCAGCCAGTTCGACCCCGCCCCGGCCCCGATATAGATGCCGGAGACTGGCTGGGCGGCGGCCTTGCCGGATGGATACAGGGAAAGGCTGGCGAGTAGGGCGCTCGCTACCACGCCGTTCAGTTTGTACGACACTTCTGCCTCCTGCATGAATCATCTCGCAGATGCGGCATTGCCAGGCATCGCTGGCACGCGCGGCATTATGCTTAGGTTATGCAGCGCGCCATAACGATCAGGCAAAGACCTGAGACGGGGCAGATTATCGCCGGAATACACCTGAGAGATCAGATTTCCCGGCGAATTCCATCGCCGGTCATGTCAGATGGAGGTCAGATTGTTCCGCAGGGCGTAGCGGACCAGGTCGACCACCGAATGCGCGTCCAGCTTGCGCATGACGGTCGACCGATGTGTCTCGACCGTCTTGATGCTGATGTCGAGCCGGGTGGCAACGGCCTTGCTGCTGAGCCCTTCGGCCAGCAGTTGCACGATTTCCCGCTCCCGCGGCGTCAGGGGCTCGCCAGCCACGCCCTCCACAGGCGCCGTGGATGAGGCCCGGAGGAACCCATCGAGGATGGTCTCGCTGACTTTCCAGTTGAAGTAGGGACGGTGCGCCGCCAAGGCCTCCACCGCCGCGACGACGGAACGCGCGGCGTCCGACTTCAGCAGGTAGCCCTTCGCACCTGCGGCCAGCACCTCGCGGATCAGCTGCTCGCTCTCGTGCATGGTGAAGATCAGGACCTCGGTCTTCGGCGAGGCTTTCCGGATGATCCTGGTTGCATCGAGCCCGTTCAGGCTGGGCATCGATACGTCGAGGATCGCGATATCCGGAAGAAGCTGGCCTGCGAGATCCACGGCATCCCGCCCGTTCATCGCCTCGGCGCAGACCTGCCAGCCCTCATGGCTTTCGAGCAGCGAACGCAGCCCGTGGCGGACCACGTCGTGATCGTCTGCGAGGAGAATACGAAGCGGGGCAGGTTCCTTCGGCATCTCACCTTGCTTCGTTCGAGTGGGTTGAGCGGGTCACCACGCTGGAATCTAATAGTCGCGGCAGGGGACCGTGATCGGGGCGAACCCCTGTGCCGTGGATAGAACAACTGTAGGCAGCCTGCCCGCGATCCGTGATGCATGCAGGCATTGAACGTTCACGACCACCAAGTTAGGTCCGCGAAGTCTGCTGGAGCGCCGTCCGTAAACGCCTGACTCCAGGCAGGAAGAACCCCCGCATCGCCTTGAAAAGAGGGGCAGAGGCGGCGGCCATAACACATCACATTGCAACAAGAATGTTCGTTATCATATCGTTACAGATTTCGGTGGTGACACTTAGCGAAATAGGATACTCCTCTTCCTGCGGTAGAAAGATACTGTAGAACACAACTACTGGTATAGGTTGATCAGTTCAATCCTGGAGGTCGCAGATGCCTATCGGGATCGGGGCGAGCAGAGCTGGATTTGCGGCCCCTATCGCGCTCAGGTTCCGGCTGTACATGGCCGCGGCGCTGCTGGTCATCGGCGTCGCCCTCTCGGCCGAAGCCGTCAACAGGGTGTTCAGCGGAACATCCGAACGGCGACGGGAGGCGATGGATCTCGCCCGCGCCATCGGCGCGGCGACAGACCGCGATGCAGCAGCAGCCATCGCCCGGCTAACGACCCTGGCAGCCCTGCCGAGCCTGCGGGAGGAGGAGTTTGCTGCACTGCACAGGCAACTGCAGGCGACGCCGTGCCCGCAGGATAGCTGGTTCCTGCTGTACGACGAGGCGGGGCAGATCGTCATCGACACACTCAGGCCGTATGGCATGTCTCCGGCGCACCTGTCCCGCCATCGTTCGGGCATGCTTGCATCCGCGCGGGAATTCCTGGATGCCGGGCCGGCTGCAGGCATCAGCCAGATGCTGTGGTCCCCGGCCGGGAGCGGCCTTGCGCTTGGCGCCCAGGTGCGGGTGACCACCGCCGCCGGCCGGCGCTACGGCCTGGTGGAGGTCACCCCTACCAGGCACCTGGCCGGAATCTTGACGTCGCTTGGTGAGAATACAGGCTGGTCGCTGGGCTTTGCCGACCGGAGCGGTCGCATCGTTGCCGCGCAGCCCACCGGCAGCCTGGATGTCATCCAGGCCGGGCCGGAACAGGAAGGGACCCTCCTGCTCAAGCCCGGATGGACGGGGACACGGCGCATGGCCTTCCATCGCTCCACGCTGACCGAAGGGACCGCGGTGGTCCGCTTCGCCGAGCCGGACCCGATCCTGATTTCCACCGGCTATGTGGGCGGCATTGTCGTGTTCATGCTCGCCCTGGCCAAAGCGATGGACAACACCATCCGGAACCTGCGGGCGGATATTGCCGGCCCGGTCCGCAAGCTGGAGAATGCCCTGCGATTTGCCGCCTTCCGCCGAAACGATGCCGAGGCGCGCCTTGCCGGCTTCTGGGACCACGCCGAGGATGGCCTGCTGATCGCCCATGCAAACCGGGAGGGCGACGTCTCCCTAGCAGCGGCAAACCCCGCCTTCTGGCGCATCGCAGGCCGGCCGGAGGCGCCTGGAACGGCCGACTGGGTGGAACTCGCCGCGCACGAGGCCAGGACTTTGAAGGCCGGCATCCGCCGTTGTGCCCGCGAAGGTGGCAGCCACGCATTCATCCAGTCCTTTGACGACGCGGGACACGCACGGGAGTGCGAGGTACGACTGACTGCCTCCGACGCGCCGCATGGTGCCACCTCCCCGGTTCGCAGGGTCTTCGGCATCGTGCGCGATGTCACCCAGCAGACACGCAGCGATGCCGCCCTGGCGGAGAGTCGCAGTCAGCTCCGGCAAGCGCGTTTGGTCGCGGGTATCGTACCGTGGCGGTGGACATCCGGTATGGGTGACCTCGAATGGCTCGACCAGCGGGAGGGCGAGCCGCAAGAGGGCACCCCCTCGCCCGGCGTGCGGTCGGTTCATCCGGAGGACCGGGACGCCATGTTGCTTGAGCTGAACAGCGCGCTGCGAACCGGCAGGGCGGCACGCTTTGACATTCGCATCTGCGACGGTACGGGTGCACTACGCTTCTATGTCGGCAGCGGCGGCATTGCACACCAGGGCGGCCATCCATGCCTCACCGGCGTGCTGGTCGACCTGACGGAGCGCCGGAGGATCGAGGTAGCGCGGGACCAGGCTCTCGACCTCTTCTCCAGGATCGCGGAGACGACCTCCAGCGTCCTCTATATCCGTGATATCGTCGAGCAGAACCTGGTATACCTCAACCGGCGCGTCTCCGCCGTCACAGGGTACGAGGCCGAAACCCTTTCAAGGATCGGCAGCAAGGGCCTGCGCCTGCTGGTCCATCCCGCCGATATCGAGCAGTTCGACCGCACCGCTAACATGGCGGAGCGCTTGTCCGATGGCGCCGAAGCGACACGGGTGTTTCGCCTGAAGCATCATGACGGCCGCTGGCGCTGGCTCCAGGCCAGCGAGACCGTGTTCGCCCGCGACAAGACAGGTGGCGTCACGCAGTTGCTGGGCAGCCTACAGGACATTACCGAGGCGCGGGAGGCGAAGCAGGGCCTGCGCAACATCAGCGCCCAGCTTCTGCACGCCCAGGACCATGAGCGGCGCCGGATCGCGCGGGATCTGCATGACAGCACCGCCCAGCTCCTGGCGGGCGCGTCCATGACGGCGGCCAGGCTGCAAACCATGCTGGGCGACATACCCCCGCATGTAGAGGAAGAACTCCGGCGCCTGGGTGACCTGATCCAGCAAAGCCAGCGGGAAGTGCGGACGGTGTCCTATCTCCTGCATCCGCCCCTCCTGGACGATGTCGGCTTCAGGGCTGCCCTGGACTGGTATGCGGGCGGGCTGATGAAGCAGACCGGAACCACTATCCGTGTCGACGTCACGGAGGACATCATGGTGCAACGGCCGCCGCGGGATGTGGAGATCGCCCTGTTCCGCGTGGTGCAGGAGGCGCTTTCCAACGCCATCCGGCATGCCGGCTGCACGACGGTCTGGGTTTCCCTGCAGCCGGAAGGGGAGCAGACGCTACGCCTGACGGTGCGGGATGACGGTTGCGGGATGCGGCGGGAAGTGTCGATGCACCCTGTCCACAGCCGTGCGATCACGGAGTTCGGCGTCGGCATCTTCGGCATGTCGGAGCGGATTCGCCAACTGAATGGCAGCTTGAGCATCAACGATGCCGAGGGCGGCGGCACCATCGTCGTCGCCACTGTCAGGGCGCAGGCATAATCCGGGGCTTCTTGGAAGCAACCTCCGTCGTTCCCTCTCCATTCGTCAGGGTTCCACCCGATACGACCGCATTTTAGTCCGGCTTAGATTTCCTCCATGCGGCGCAGTCCACACGGCCGCGTTATGCAGCGGAGGGGTGGCTGAGCATGCACATGTGTTGCGGCACGACGCCCATCACGGGCAGGGCAGACGCAGCCGGGGACGGCCCGCTCCTAGCCGGCTCAGGGATGACGCTGCTACCATCTGCCCAGTTCACCATGGGGTCGGACCAGCACTACGCCGAGGAAAGGCCGGCGCATCGCCGCCACGTCGATGCATTCTGGATCGACACCACACCCGTCACCAATCGGGACTTCGCGGCGTTCGTTGCTTCTACCGCCTACGTGACCGTGGCGGAACGGCCGCTCGATCCCGCGGTCTATCCTGGTGCCACGCCCGCATCGCTGGTGCCGGGCGCTTTGGTGTTTCGCCAGCCAGCAAGGCCGGTCGATCTGCGGGATCTCCGCAACTGGTGGTCCTACGTCGCGGGGGCGTGCTGGAACCATCCGGAGGGCCCCGGCAGCAACATTTTGGGCCGCGAGGACCACCCCGTCGTCCATGTGGCGTTCGAGGACGCGTCGGCCTTTGCCGACTGGGCGGGCAAATCCCTGCCAACCGAGGCGGAGTGGGAATACGCCGCACGCGGCGGCCTGGAGGTGGCCGAGTTCGCGTGGGGCGACGAGCTGACGCCGGAAGGCCACCACATGGCCAATACCTGGCAAGGCGCCTTCCCGTGGCAGAACCTGGCGGCGGATGGCCATCGTGGCACCTCGCCAGTCGGCAGCTACCCGGCCAACGGCCATGGCCTGTTCGATATGGTTGGCAATGTCTGGGAATGGACGGCCGACTGGTACGCCGCCCGGCACGAGGCGTCCGCAGGGGCAGGCTGCTGCACGCCACGCCAGCCCGGCAGTGCCGTCGAAGGCAGCTACGACGCACGGCAGCCGGCCATCCGCATCCCGCGCAAGGTCGTGAAGGGTGGTTCCTTCCTGTGCTCGCCCGATTACTGCCGGCGCTACAGGCCTGCTGGCCGGCAGCCGCAAATGACGGACAGCGCCATGAGCCATCTCGGCTTTCGCTGCGTCCGCCGCCTGGATGACACCAAGAGGAATATTCCATGACAGACGAGACACTGGGACGTGGCCGGCTGAACCGGCGCAATATCCTGCTGGGTAGCGCCGCTGGCCTTTCAGCGGTTGCGGCAGGCGGCCCTGCCATGGCGCAGGCACCGGCTGCGCCTGCCCCGGCACCCGCCGCCGGCACGGGCGCGGCGCCCGCGGCCAGCGGGCGGCGGCCCAACATTCTGGTGATCTTCGGCGACGATGTTGGGCTGTGGAACATCAGCTACAACAACCGTGGCGTTACCGGCTTCGCCACGCCGAATATCGACCGCATCCATAAGGAAGGCGCCACCTTCAGCGACTACTATGCCGAGCAATCCTGCACGGCCGGCCGCGCCGCCTTCATCACCGGGCAGTCCCCCATGCGAACCGGGCTGACCAAGGTGGGCCTTCCTGGCGCCGATATCGGGCTGGAGGCCGAGGACCCGACCATCGCGGAACTGCTGAAGCCGCTGGGCTATGCGACTGGGCAGTTCGGCAAAAACCACCTGGGCGACAAGGATCGCTTCCTGCCGACCCAGCATGGCTTCGACGAATTCTTCGGCAACCTCTACCATTTGAATGCCGAGGAAGAGCCGGAGCGGCCGAACTACCCACGCGACCCCGAGTTCCGCCGGCGCTTCGGCCCGCGTGGCGTCATCCACAGCTTCGCCGATGGGCGGGTGGAAGATACTGGCCCGTTGAACAAGAAGCGGATGGAGACGATCGACGACGAGACGACCGCCGCCTGCATCAACTTCATCGACCGCCAGCACCAGGCCGACAAGCCGTTCTTCGTCTGGCACAACGCGACGCGCATGCATGTCTACACGCATGTCCCGGAGAGCTATGACGGCAAGACCGGCCTGAACTTCTACGCCGATGGCATGGTGCAGCACGACGACCATGTCGGGCTGATCCTGAAGAAGCTTGATGACCTCGGCATCGCCGACAACACCATCCTGATCTACTCCACCGATAACGGGCCGCATTTCAACGAATGGCCGGATGGCGCCATCACCCCGTTCCGCAGTGAGAAGGACACGAACTGGGAAGGTGCCTTCCGCGTCCCCTGCGCCATCCGCTGGCCCGGCCATATCCAGCCCGGCAAGGTCATCACCGGCATCGTCGGTTCCAATGACTGGATGCCGACCCTGCTGGCCGCGGCCGGCGTGCCGGATGTGCGGGAGAAGCTGCTGGCCGGCCACACCATCGGCAGCAGAACCTACAAAGTCCATCTCGATGGCTACAATCAGCTTCCCACCCTGACCGGCGATACGCCCAGCCCGCGCGACGAGTTCTTCTATTTCAACGATGACGGCGAGCTGGTGGCGGTGCGGAAGGGCCGCTGGAAGTTCGTCTTCGCGGAGCAGCAGTCGCGTGGCTTCCGTGTCTGGATGGAACCCTTCGTGCATCTGCGCGTGCCGCTGATCATCGACCTGAAGATGGATCCGTTCGAGCGCGCGCCGACGGATTCCAACAACTATTATCACTGGTTGATTCAGAATTCCTTCTTGGTTGTCCTCGCGCAGCAGACTTCGGCTCAATGGCTGGCCAGCTTCAAGGAGTTCCCACCCCGCCAGGCGCCGGCGTCCTTCAATATCGATCAGTATCTCAAGATGCTGACCGACGCCGCCGGCCGGACCGCACGGTGATGAGCGGCGCGGCCGGCACTGATGGCACGGCCGCGCCGGCCCTGCCGGCGCGCGATGCCTTCGCGGCATTGCGCGCCCGCATGGGTGAATCGATCATCGGCCAGCGGCGGGTGATCGACAGCCTGCTGATCGCCCTGCTGGCCGATGGCAACGTGCTGCTGGAAGGGCTGCCGGGCGTGGCCAAGACACGCGCGGTCAAGTCCCTCGCCAGGGCGCTGGATGCCCAGTTCCATCGCATCCAGTTCACGCCCGATCTGTTGCCGACCGACGTGATCGGCAGCGAGGTCTATCACCAGACCGCCAATGGTGCCGAGTTCCGCTTCGAGCCCGGCCCCGTCTTCGGCAACATCATCCTGGTGGACGAGATCAACCGCGCGCCCGCCAAGGTGCAATCCGCGCTGCTGGAAGCGATGGAGGAGCGGCAGGTTACCGTCGCCGGCACCACGCATACGCTGCCGCCGTTCTTCACCGTCATGGCGACGCAGAATCCGATCGAGCAGGAAGGCACCTACCCGCTGCCGGAAGCGCAGCTGGATCGCTTCCTGCTGCATGTGCGCGTGGACTACCCGAGTGACGTCGATGAAAAGGCCGTGCTGCGGCTGGTGCGCGGCGAGGAAACCGCGCCGAAGGCAGCGGCCGCGCCGCCCATCCCCCAGCAGGCGATCTTCGATGCGCGGGCGGAGATGAGCGCGATGCATGTCGCCGATGCCATCGACGATTACGTGGTCGCGCTGGTCTGCGCCACCCGCCGCGCCGGCGAGTACGATGCCGATCTCGGCCGCTGGATCGAGGTCGGCGCCAGCCCGCGCGCCACCATCGGCCTGGGCCGCGCCGCCCGCGCCCGTGCCTGGCTGGCCGGGCGGAACCATGTGGAGCCCGACGATGTGCGGGACATGGCGCAGGATGTCCTGCGCCACCGGCTGATCCTGTCGTATGAAGCGAATGCCGACCGGGTGTCGCCCGATGCGGTCATCGCCAAGCTGCTGACCTTGGTCGCGGTGGCCTGACATGCCCCCGCCCCTTCCCCCTGGCATCGCGCCGGATCTGGCCTCGTTGATCCGGTTGCAGCATGCGGCCCGCGGTTTCTCCTTCCAGCCCGGGCAGCCTGTTCGCTCGCTCCTCGCCGGCCGCCGGGCCTCCCGTATCCGCGGACGTGGCCTGAGCTTCGAGGAAATCCGCGCTTACCGCCCTGGCGACGATGTCCGCATGATGGATTGGCGCGCCACTGCCCGCACCGGCCGTGCCCAGACCCGCGTCTTCACCGAGGAACGCGACCGCCCGGTGCTGCTGGTGGTGGAGCTGACGCCCGCCATGTTCTTCGGCACCGTCCGCGCCGTGAAGTCGGTCGTGGCGGCCGAGGCGGCCGCCCTGGCCGCCTGGCGCTGCCTGGCGGGCGGGGACCGGATCGGGGCCGTTCTCTTCGGCGATGACGGCGTGGAAACGCTGCGCCCCACCCGCAGCCGCGTCGCGGTCATGCGGCTGTTGGATTCGATGGTCCGCCGCGCCGCTCGGTTGACGCAGACGCCCCCATCCCCCGCCAGCTCCGCCCCGTTGAACGCGGCCCTGGCGCAGGCGGAAGCACTGGCGCCGCACGGCACACTGGTGGTCGTGGTGTTCGACCTGCTCTCGGCCGATGCCGGCACGGCAGCAGCCGCGCGCCGGATTGCCCGGCACAACGACATCGTGGCCATCCCGATCTCCGACCCGCTGGAACGGCAATTGCCGGATGCGCCGTGGCACGGCATCGCGACCGATGGTGGCGGCTTCTCGGTGCTGGACCCCGCCTCCTCCGGGCTGGGCCCCGCCATCGCCACCGGCTTCGCGCAGCGCCTGGCCCGGCTGAACGCCGCCGGCCAGCGGAGCGAGACACCGGTTCTCCCGCTGGGCACCGAAGCCGACACAGCGGACCAGCTGCGCCGCCAGTTGGGGCGGCAAGTGCGAGGACGGCGTTCATGATGCCACCGCCAGCCCCGAAGCGATCTACGCAACGGCAATCACCACACCTGCACCTGCTGTGCGTGGCACAGGCGCGGCCGCACCCCGGCGCGAATGAGGGGCTTCACTTGTCTCCGCTCGGCATCCCTTCCAACGGGAGTCATGGTCATGAACCTTTCGCGCCGCCTGCTGGCCCAGTTCGGCCTTTCTTTCGCCGCGCTCCCTGCTTTCGCGCAACCCACACCGGATCGGCCAGCCGCCGGCGCCTCGCTTAACGCCTCGCCCTTCGTATCGCCACCGGGCGGCGGCCTGGAAACGCGGATCGGTCGCCTGCGCTTCACGCGCGGCTATCCTGATGCCGGCACCACGCAATTGCTGTTCGACAATCTGGACCTGCAACGCGCGGTGCAGGCCTATATCTGGGCGCTCCCCATTGTCTCGTTCGCCGAATGGCAAGATCAGAACAGGACGGTCTTCGGCGCGTCCGAGACTGACATGGTCCTCTACGAGAGCTTCAAGGACAAGCTCGGCCTCCTCACCGCCAACTCCACCACGCCCTATATCATCGGCCTGCATGACGTAGCGCGCAGCGGGCCGCTGGTCATCGATCTGCCCGCTGGCGAAACCGCCGGCGGCGTCGGCGATTTCTGGCAGCGTTCGGTGGGCGACTATGGCCAGGGTGGCCCCGATCGAGGCCAGGGAGGGCGTTATCTTCTGCTCGCCCCGGGGCAGCCGGACCCGAAGGCTGCGGGGTATCACGTGCTCCGGTCCTCCACCAACAGCGTCCTCAACGGCTTCCGCATCCTGTCGACCGACCCTGCCACCGGTGCCGCTCTGCTGGCGCAGTATCGCGTCTATCCCTATGCGCAGCGGGATAATCCGCCCCCGACCCGCCTGATACGCCCGGAGGGCCGGGCCTGGAGCAGCACGCAACCGCGCGGCATCGCCTTCTGGAAGCGGCTTTCCGCCGTGCTGGAGGCCGAGCCGGTGCAGGAGCGGGACCGCTTCTTCATGGCCATGCTCCGGCCACTGGGAATCGTGAAAGGCCAGCCCTTCCAGCCCGATGCGCGGCAATCCGCCCTGCTGGAGGAAGGTGCGCTGTTGGGCGAAGCCACCGCGCGCGTCATGGATGTCGAGAAGCGCTTCCCCGGTGCGGTGTTCTGGGAAGGCCGGCGGTGGCACTGGTTGATGCTCTTCGATGTCAGCCAGCGCCAGGATGGCTACGACGCGTTGGATGAGCGCGCGACCTGGTTCTACGAGGCAGTCGGTGCCGCGGAATCCATGGCCATCCGGCAACCCGGCCCCGGGCAGGTGTATCTCGGCGTCAACAAGGATGCAGGCGGAGACTGGCTGGATGGCGGCCGCAACTACCGCCTGCGCATTCCGGCCAACGTGCCGGCACGCCAGTTCTGGTCCGTCACGGCCTATGACATGGAAACCCGCTGCTTCATCGATACGCCGCATGAACGCGCCGACCGTGGTTCCCGCAATACCCTGGTCAAGAACGCGGATGGCTCGATCGACCTTTCCTTCGGCCCGCATGCACCCTCTGGCCAGGACAGCAATTGGGTCCCGACCGCCGAGGGGCGCGGCTGGTTCGCCTATTTCCGTCTCTACTATCCGGAGGCTGCCTTCTTCGCGAAGAGCTGGCAGTTGCCGGACCTGGAACGCGTCGGATGAGAAGGCGTCCGCCCGAATGAATCCCAACCTGCCAGCAATGCCCAGCCTGCAGGGGATGCATGACATCCTGCTGCCGCCGCCGGTGCCGTTCTGGCCGGCGACGCCGGCCTGGGGCGTGCTTGGCATCCTGGCGCTGTCCTTCGTGCTGTGGCTGGCATGGCGCGGCCTGCGCCATTGGCGGCGCAACGCCTATCGCCGCGTGGCCATGCGGGCGGTGGATGCCGCCGCCGCCAGGGGCGATGTCCCGGCGATCCCTGCCCTGGTGAAGCGCGCCGCCCTCGCCGCCTACCCGCGCCAGCAGGTGGCGGGATTGTCGGGCCAGGATTGGGCGGGCTGGCTCCGCCGCACCGCCCCCCGTGCGCGGTTTACGGCAGAGGAAGCGCAGGCGCTGGCGGAGTTTCCCTATGTTCATCCGGCAGAGGCGGCGCCGCTGGCGCTGGCCGGGGCCCGGAAGTGGCTGGCGTGGCATGACCGCGCTGCTTGACCGCGCCGGTCTGGGCTCCGTGGTGCTCGGGCACGCCTGGGTGCTGGCGCTGCTGCCGTTGCCATTGCTGCTGCATTGGCTGCTGCCGCCCTGGCGGGACCGGCAGATCGCCCTGCGCCTGCCGGGCTTGCAACGCCTGGCGGGGGACGCCACCCGCCCGCTGCCGCCGGCACCGCGGCCCCGGCCGTGGCAGGCGGCCCTCTCCCTGCTGGCCTGGGCCCTGCTACTGCTCGCCTTGGCCAATCCCGTACGCATCGAGCCGCCCGTGACTCGGCAGACCAGCGGGCGGGACCTGATGCTGGCGCTGGACCTTTCCGGCTCGATGGAAACGGAGGATTTCGTCAGGCCGGACGGCGCCCGGACCAGCCGCGTGCTGGCGGCGCAGGCGGTGCTGCGGGATTTCATCGACCGCCGGCGGGGTGACCGGCTGGGGCTGATCGTCTTCGGCAGCGCCGCCTTCGTCCTGGCGCCGTTCAGCGACGACCACGACACCGTGCTGGCCCTGCTGGCCGAGGCCGCCCCCCGCATGGCCGGCCCGCAGACCATGATCGGCGAGGCCATCGGCCTGGCGGCGCAGTC